>Ga0208694_1000087_pt1 | contig 131877 bp, 109 predicted proteins | sample AD_UKC078_MetaG_FD_184442 | JGI IMG/M metagenome (GOLD analysis project Ga0208694, IMG submission 184442) | Active sludge microbial communities of municipal wastewater-treating anaerobic digesters from USA - AD_UKC078_MetaG (SPAdes) (version 2) | ecosystem: Engineered > Bioreactor > Anaerobic...
ATGGGCATTCATTGCCGCTTGATCAGACCTCTGGTCTCCGTTTTTAAATGAACGAATCGTTGACCACGCGGCTATGGCCGAAGACGCAATGGGCCCAGTTCGGGCTCCATGCACCATTCCGCAGGTTGAAATGGAACAGCAGGCCTGAATGTCCCTGAATGTCGTGGATGGGGGAAATTAGTACGAAATAATGACCTGCATCGGCCGGTCCGGATCATTTTGTACTTGCCTGATAACCTTTGGTTGTATAAACATTGACCAACTTGAGACATACCAAGTTCATCAACTGATATGAAGAAAAGAACAAAATTCATTCTCATCGTTATCCTCATTCTGGTGGTCCTTCCGCTGGGAATCAGCACCCTGAGAAAGGCCTCCACCCCGGCGGTGGGGATCGTCCGGATCGAGGGGCCCATTGCCGACTCACTGGAGTACCTGGACATCATCAGAAAGTTCGAGGAGGACGACCGGGTGCGGGCCGTGATCTTGAGGATCGACAGCCCCGGAGGGCGGGTGGGACCCTCTCAGGAGATTTACGAAGCGGTGCTCAGGCTCAAGGAGAGTAAGCCCGTCCTGGCCTCCATGTCCTCTGCCGGGGCCTCGGGCGCATACTATATCGCCTGCGCCGCAGACACCGTCTATGCCCTTTCCGGAACCATGACCGGCAGCATCGGCGTGATCATGGAGTTCTTCGATGTGAGCGGGGGGCTGCAAAAGCTCGGCGTCACGGCCGAGAGCATCACCGGCGGCGAGCTGAAGAGCGCGGGCTCATCGTTTCGGCCCATGACCGAAGCCGAACGCCGCTACTTCGAGGAAATGGCCCGTGACGTCCACGAGCAGTTCAAGGATGCGGTGGCGGTGAGCAGAGGCATGACGCGACAGGAGGTGGACGGGTATGCCGACGGGAGGGTGCTGACCGGTAGGCAGGCCCTTTCGGCCGGGCTGATCGATAAGCTCGGCGGCCTGGACCGGGTCATCGAAGACGCCCGTCAGAGGGCAGGGATCGAGGGGAAACCCCGCATCGTCTGGAGGCAGCCCAGCGAAGGCATGCTGGAGAGCCTCCGGCATCTCATCGGCAGCTTTTCTCCTGCCGGTTTCTCTGATGCGGCCCTGAGAAGGCAGCCGGTATCCTGCCGGTTCGAATACAGTATTCAGTAAGGAGTGGGAAAACCATGGAAAAAGTTCTACACGACGCCCTGACATTTGACGACGTGCTGCTGCTTCCGGCCAGGTCGGAGATAATCCCGGCAATGGCGGATATCAGCACCTCGCTCACCAGGAATATCAGGCTCAATATCCCCCTGGTCAGTGCCGCCATGGACACGGTGACAGAGGCCAGGACCGCCATCGCCATGGCGCGGGAAGGCGGGATCGGCATCATCCACAAGAATATGAGCCCCTCTGCGCAGGCAGTCGAGGTGGATAAGGTGAAGAAGTCCGAGAGCGGAATGATCGTGGACCCCATTACCATGGGTCCGGATCAGAAGATCGGCGAGGCCATGAAACTCATGATGCACTACCGGATCTCCGGGGTGCCCATCACCGTGGGCGGCAAGCTGGTGGGAATCCTCACCAACCGCGACCTGCGGTTCGAGACCGATATGAACCGGCTCATCTCGGAGGCCATGACCAAGGATGGGCTCGTCACGGTTCAGGGAGAGATCGGCCTGGAAGATGCGAAGAAACTGCTCCACGAGTACAAGATCGAGAAGCTCCCGGTCGTGGACAAGGACGACAACCTCAAAGGCCTCATCACCATCAAGGACATCGAGAAGGCCCAGCAATATCCCTCCTCGGCCAAGGATTCCCTCGGGAGGCTGATGGTTGGCGCCGCGGTCGGCGTGCTGCCCGAGGACGAGGAAAGGGTGCACATCCTGATGAAGGCCGGCGCGGACGTGATTGTGGTCGATACGGCCCACGGTCATTCCGTTGCAGTGCCCAGGACGGTGGAGACCATCAAGAAGCTCTATCCCCAGGCCCAGGTCATAGTGGGCAACGTGGTCACGGCCGAGGCCACCGCAGACTTGATCAATGCGGGCGCGGATGCTGTCAAGGTGGGCGTCGGTCCCGGCTCCATCTGCACCACCCGCGTGGTGGCCGGCGTGGGCATGCCCCAGGTGACCGCGATTATGAGCTGCGCGCAGGAGGCCTGCAAGCACGGGGTCCCCATCATCTCCGACGGCGGGATCAAGTTTTCCGGCGATGTCACCAAGGCTCTGGCCGCGGGCGCGTCCTGCGTGATGATCGGCTCGCTCTTCGCGGGTACTGACGAGGCGCCGGGAGAGCGGATCATCTACCAGGGCAGGACGTACAAGGCCTACCGGGGGATGGGCTCGCTCGAGGCCATGAAGATGGGCTCCAAGGACCGGTACTTTCAGGGCGATGTCTGTGAGACCGAGAAGTTCGTGCCCGAAGGCATTGTCGGGCGCGTCCCCTACCGCGGGCCCATCTCGGAAAACGTGTATCAGCTCCTCGGAGGGCTGCGCGCGGGCATGGGCTACACGGGCTGCGTGACCATCCAGGAGCTGCAGACCAAATCGCGGATGGTCAAGATCACGGCCGCCGGGCTCAAGGAATCCCACGTTCACGACGTCATCATCGTGAAAGAGGCCCCCAACTACAAGCTGGAGTACTGAGCGGGCCATGAGTTTTGTTCACCTCCACTGCCATACCCAGTACAGCCTCCTTGACGGGGCGATCCGCATCCAGGATCTCGTGGACAAGACAAGACTCTTCGAGCAGGAGGCGGCGGCTATCACCGACCATGGCGTGCTCTACGGCGCCATGGAGTTCTACGACAAGGCGAACAAGGCCGGGATCAAGCCCATCATCGGCTGCGAGGTATACGTGGCCCCGGGCGACATGAGGTCTCGCGAGCTGGTCCCGGGCATGCCCAAGAACTACCACCTCGTGCTGCTCGCCCAGGACGAGCAGGGCTATCGCAACCTCATCAAGCTGGTGTCCAGGGCCCACGTGGAGGGGTTCTACTACAAGCCGCGCGTGGACCGGGCCGCCCTCTCCGAGCTCAACCAAGGCCTGATCGCCCTGAGCGCGTGCCTGCAGGGGGAGGTCCCCTACTGGCTGCTCAGGGGCAACGACGAGCGGGTGAACAACGCCCTGGAGTTTTACTGCAAGAGCTTTGACAACCGGTTCTATATCGAGATCCAGGCAAACGGCCTGGCCGACCAGGAAACCCTCAACCCCCAGCTCGTCGAGCTGGCCGGGCGCCGCGGGCTGCCGGTGGTGGCGACCAACGACTGCCACTACCTGCTCCGAAGCGACGCCAAGGCCCACGAAGCCCTGCTCTGCATCCAGACGCAGACGACCGTGCACGACAAGGGCCGGATGAGCTTCGAGACCGATGAACTCTACCTCAAGAGTCCCCAGGAGATGAGGGAGTACTTTCACTGGATTCCCCAGGCCGCTGCCACCACTGCCGAGGTGGCTGCCCGGTGCAGCCTGAAGCTGCCCAGGGGGGTATACTACTTCCCCGTGTACCCCATCGAAAAGGGCATGACCTTGGAAGAGCTCATCGAACAGAGGGCGTGGTCGGGCCTGAAGGCGCGGATGGAAGGTGAAATCCCTGCGGAGTATGCCGGGAGGCTCGAAGAAGAGCTCGGGATCATCCGGTCCATGGGTTTCCCCGGCTATTTTCTGATCGTGGCCGACTACATCCAGTACGCCAAGGCCAACGGCATTCCGGTGGGCCCGGGCAGGGGCAGCGCTGCCGGGTCGCTTGTTGCGTACGCCCTGGGCATCACCGACATTGATCCCATCCGCTGGAATCTCCTGTTCGAACGGTTTCTCAACCCCGAGCGCAAGAGCATGCCCGATATCGACGTGGACTTCTGCCAGAGCAGGCGGGACGAGGTGATCGAGTATGTGAAGAACAAGTACGGCCCCGAGTACGTCTGCCAGATCACCACCTTCGGCAACATGAAGGCCAAGGCCGTGATCAGGGACGTGGGCCGGGCGCTCGGCATGAGCTACGGAGATGTTGACCGGATCGCCAAGCTCATCCCCAACGACCTGAACATCACCCTGGACGAGGCCCTGAAGGTCGAGCCCAGGCTCAAGCAGCTCATGGAGAGCGACCCCATGGTGTCGCGGCTCATCACCATGGCCCGGTCCCTGGAAGGCTTGAGCCGGCACGCCTCGGTGCACGCAGGGGGCGTGGTCATATCCGACTCGCGGCCTTTGGTGGAGCATGTCCCGGTCTACATGGACAAAAAGGGCATGCTTATCAGCCAGTACGACATGAAGCGTGTGGAGCAGGTAGGGCTCATCAAGCTCGACATGCTGGGGCTGAAGACGCTCACCGTGATCCGGAAGGCGCTTGAGATCCTGAAAGGCCGGGGCATCGATAGAGACATTACGAACATTCCCCTGGACGATGCGGCTACCTACGAGCTCATCAGCGACGGCGATACCTCCAGCGTGTTCCAGCTCGAAAGCTCGGGCATGAAGCAGATGCTCAAGCGGCTCAGGCCCGAGAAGTTCGAGGACATCATCGCGGCAGTGGCTCTCTACCGGCCCGGGCCTATGGATCTCATCCCCTCCTACACGGACCGCAAGCACGGCAGAGAAAAGATCGAGTATCCCCACCCGCTGCTCGAGCCCATCCTGAAAGAGACCTACGGGATCATTGTCTACCAGGAGCAGGTCATGCAGATCGCCCAGCGGCTGGCCGGCTACTCCCTGGGCAGGGCCGACCTGCTCAGGCGCGCCATGGGCAAGAAGATCGCCGCAGAGATGTCCCAGCACCGCGAGATCTTCGTGGAGGGCGCGATCAAGAACGGGGTGGTCCAGCAGGTGGCGGTCGAGATCTTCGACCTCATGGAAAAATTCGCCAACTACGGGTTCAACAAGTCCCATGCCGCGGCCTACGCCCTGGTGGCCTACCAGACAGCCTATCTCAAGGCGCATCATTTCCGCGAGTTCATGGCCGCGAACCTCACGCTTGACCTGGGCAACACCGACAAGGTGACCCGGCACCTCTCGGAGTGCAAGGCAAAGGGCGTCCCGATCCTGTGCCCGGACATCAACGAGAGCAGCTGGGAGTTCATCACCACCGACGAGGGGATTCGCTTCGGGCTGGCCGGAATCAAGAACGTGGGCAGGGCGGCCGTAGAGGTGGTTCTCAAGGAGCGCGACCGCGGAGGCAGGTTCACCGACCTCGGCAACTTCCTGGAGCGCATGGCGCTCACCAAGGTCAACCGCCGCGTGGTCGAGGCCCTCATTCAGGTGGGCGCGTTCGACAGCGTATACCCCAACCGAAGATCGCTTCTGGAGGCCCTCGACGCCCTGCTCGACGAGGCCCAGCGGAAGGCCCGGGACAAGCTCGCCGGTCAGGAGACCCTCTTTAGTCTGGAGGAGTTCTCCGAGGACAACGCGGACGACACCATTGAGCTGCCCGACATCCCGGATTTTTCCGAAAACGAGAAGCTCATGATGGAAAAGGAGAGCGTGGGCTTCTACATCTCAGGCCATCCCCTGAAGCGGTATACCGATCTCATCGAAAAATACGCAACCGCCACCACCCAGGGGCTTTCGGACATACACGGGGCTGTGATCCTGGCAGGGGTCCTGGGTGAGGTGAGTGTCACCAGGACCAAGAAAGGCGCCCCCATGGCCCGGGGATTCATCGAAGACCTTCAGGGGTCGGCCCCGGTGGTGTTCTTTCCCCAGTGCTTCAGCGAATACCAGGATACTATCAGAGACAACGCGCCCGTGGTGGTCAAGGCCAAGATCAACGGCGCAGCAGAGGGCGATAGAGGGGAAAACGACAACACCCAGGTCGATCTCATCGCCGAAGAGGTCTATCCCATCGAGCAGGCAGAGTCGATTCTGGCGCGCAAGATCATCCTGCACCTCCCGCCGGGTACCGGGTCTGACGACATCCGGGCGCTCAAAGAGGCTATCGCCGGGTCCAAGGGGAGCTGTCAGATCTGCTTCGAGATCGATACCACAGAGGGACTCGTGTTCATCGAGGCGGGCAGGGAATACATGGTTACGCCGACGCGCGACGTGATCGTCAGACTGGGAGAGCTGCTCGGCAGCTCTTCGGTGGAGCTGCAATGAGAAGCAAAGACCGGTTCGATGAAATCGACAGTGCTCTCAAAGAACTGCAGGAGAGCATCACCCGGATCGAGGGCATGGATACCAAAGAGCTCGCCAAAAAGGTCAGCATGTTCCGGGAGGAGATCTATGCGGGCATCTCCCGGTGGAGCAGCATCGAGCTTGCCAGGCATTCCGGGCGTCCGGTTCTCGACGATTATCTGAGCGGGATTTTCCGTGACTTCACCGAGCTCCGAGGCGACCGGATCGGCGGGGATGACGCCGCCATAAAGGGAGGGTTTGCCTTTCTCGACGATGTGCCGGTAGTGGTGGTCGGCCACAAGAAGCGATCGAGCAGAGACAAGGACCACGCCAGATACCGCTACGGCATGGCGAGCCCTTCGGGTCACCACAAGGCGATACGGCTCATGAAACTGGCCGAGAAGTTCGGCAGGCCGCTGATCACCTTCGTGGACACTCCGGGCGCCTATCCTGTGCCCGAGACCGAGTATCGGGGGCAGGCGTTCTCCATTGCGCGGTGCATATCCACCCTGGCATCCCTGAAGACCCCGGTGATTGTCTGCATCATCGGAGAGGCCGGATCCGGAGGTGCGCTGGCCCTTGGCTTCGGCGATCGTATCATCATGCTCGAAAATGCCTTTTACAGCGCCATCAGTCCCGAGGCCTTCTCCTCGATCCTCTACGGAGACGCCTCGAATAAGGAAAAGGCCGCCGATGCCTTGAAGGGTTCGGGCAGGGACCTCGCCTCGGAAGGCATTGTTGACCATCTGGTCAAGGAGCCGGTCGGCGGGGCCCAGAATGACCCGGCGACCGTGGTGGAGGCAACCGGAAAGGTGCTTCGCCGGTGTGTCTCAGAGCTCCTTGGAATGGACCGGGGAGAGATTGTGCGGCAGCGCACAGCCGTCATTGAACGGCTCCTGCCCTCGAAAGGATAGGGGAGATTTTTCCTGCGGTAAGGGGGAAGAAAATTCCCTCTCATGCCCGGAGGCCAGGCTGTCGATGGGTACGGCATCGATGGCACTGTCTTTGCTTTCCTCTTCAAAGAAGGAGGATCTCAATGAAAATAGATCCCAATATGTTGATCGGCACAGTGACCGGGAAGCGCCCCGGCACCGGGACGCCTGCCGCAGGCGGGACCGCGTTTGAAGATATCCTCAAGGACGTGCAGAAGGCGGATGGCCTTAGGCTGCATCATCTGCAGTCGATCCCGGGCCTCGATCAGCCCAGCCCGCAGAAATTCAATGCCTTGAGCGTCAGCGAACAGGCCCTGGATCTGCTGGACGCCTATACGCGGGCCCTGGGTGATCCAAAGCGCAGCCTCAGGGACATCGGGCCCATGGTGGACGAGATGGGCTCGCTGTGCTCTTCGGTCGCGCAGGCCCGTTCCTTCCTCTCGGACAATGATCCCCTCAAGGAGATCATGGACGATGTAGAGTCGGCCCTAAGCGGTGAGATCATGCGCTTTAAGAGGGGAGACCTCATCGGGTGATCCTGTCGGTTCCTTTGGCTGTCGCCGTCATCGGTCTGTTCATCGGGAGCTTTCTGAATGTCTGCATACACAGGATCCCGCGGGGGGAGTCGATCGTCTTCCCCTCGTCAAGCTGCCCGGGATGCGGAGCCAGGATCAGGCCCTGGGACAATGTCCCGATATTGAGCTACCTGATTCTTTGGGGCAAGTGCCGGAGCTGCAAGGGGAAGATCTCGATCCGCTACCCGCTCGTCGAGGCCCTGAGTGCCCTGCTGGCGCTGGCCATGCTCTACCGGTTCGGGTTGAACGCGAGCTTTGCGGTCTACTATGTCTGGACGTGCGCGCTTTTGGTCATCACCTTCATCGATCTCGACCATCAGATCATCCCTGACAGCCTTTCCATCGGCGGGATCGTGGCGGGCCTCGCGCTTGTGTGGTGGATGCCGGTCTCCTACCTTGATGCGCTCATCGGCCTGGGCTTGGGCGCCGGTCTGCTCATCGCGGTGATCTACGGCTACTTTTTTCTCACCGGCAAGCACGGAATGGGCGGAGGCGACGTCAAGCTGCTCGGGATGATCGGGGTCTTCACCGGATGGCAGGGCGTGCTTTTCACGATCTTCACAGGCTCGCTGGTGGGCTCCCTGGTGGGCATCCCCTGGGCGCTGCTCCAGAGAAAGAACATGCAGACCGCCATTCCTTTCGGACCCTTCCTCGCGCTGGGGGCCTTCATCTACGTGCTCTTCGGAGAGCCGATCATCGCCTGGTACTTCGGCATCCTGGCCTGATTCCCTCCCGGGTGCTCATGGAATGCACTGCAGCGTTTATTCCCACTTCTGCGCAATCTCCCGTTCTATCCGGCCTTGAGGGCCGGGAGGGGACTGTTCGAGGGGTGCGATGTCGGTATCATTTATCTCATATCCTTACAACGTTGACCGGGTGTGTTTTTATCTGTTATAAAATGCAAGAGTTGCGGAGAAGAACCGGTCATTCTCGTGGTTGTTCGCCGGTCAGCGGGTGTAGGAACAAAAGAAGAAAGGGGGAGTGTTCATGTCCAATTTTGCACAGACACATACCAGGATATCCACCCTGTATCTCCTGGACGAAGACAGCCCCAGGATGGAGCTTGAGCTTCTCCAGCACTCCAAATGGAAGAAGGCGGTGCTGATCATTCCCCTGCTGGCCTCGGAGTATACCCAGCCGGAGAACCGGCCTGTGTTCGAGAACATCGTGAAGAACCTGGCCGGAGCGAATTATCTCTCCCAGATCATCTTCGGCCTGGACCGGGCGGGTGAGGAGGAGGCCCGTGAGCTCGCCGGCATCCTGAACCGGTACAACGTGCAGAACTACCTGATCCAGCACAACGACGGACCGGGTTTCTCATCCATCTTCAGCAAGCTCTCCGATGCGGGTTTTCGCATCGATCAGCCGGGCAAGGGCAGGAACATGTTCATGTCCTTCGGCATTGCTCTTGCCATGGGCGCACACAGCATCGGGCTCGTGGACGCCGACATCAGGACCTTTCAGAGGGAGCAGCTCGACCGCCTGTTCTATCCCGTCCAGGTGCTCAACTACCAGTTCAGCAAGGCATTCTATGCGCGAATCAAAGACAGGATGTTCTATGGCAGGGTCAAAAGACTCCTGCTGGACCCTCTGCTCATCGCGCTCAAAAGGAAGTTCACTGACACCCAGGAGGAAAAGGTCTTGCGCCTGGTGGACTTTCTCCTGAACTTCAACTACCAGCTCTCCGGGGAGGTGGTTTTCGACGCCCAGCTCCTCAAGCGCATGCAGTTCGCCACCAACTGGGGAGTCGAGATTTTCACCCTGATCGAGGTCTACCGAAAGGCCACCACCTGCGCCCAGGTGGAAATCTCCCAGCTGCCCTTTGACCACAAACATCAGCCGGTGTCCGAGGACGATCGCACCAAGGGGCTCTACAAGATGGGCATCGACATCGTCTCCACCCTGCTCGCGGCCCTGGTGGTGGAAGAGGGGCTCGCCATCTCCGAGCATTTCATCCGGGACCTCACCACCACCTATCTGGGCGTGGCGGATGACCTCATCAAGATGTATGCGGACAATGCGGCTTACTGCGGCCTTATCTACGACACGAACCTGGAGGAGGCCATGGTGGACAACGTGTTCAAGAACGTGATTCTCTTTGCGGGTGATCAGCTTCTTTCACCCGCCTTCATGGCCGGGCGTTTCAGCTCGTACGTGACCGAGCACGATGAGTTCAGGCCCTTTATCGACCAGGGCCTGCTCTCGGTGATCGAGAAGACCTCGCAGCATCTCGGCGCCGAGATCTACGAGACGCCCCGGACCGTTTCCTGGGAGCGGGTGATGCGAAAGCTCCCCACCCTCATCAACGAGATCATCGACGTGGTGGAAAGCGAGAAAAAGCTCTACCGCTAAAAACAGGGCGGAAGATCTGCAGATCCACAGGCCCCTGAAACTGCCTTCAGAGCCGGGCTACCAGTGCGGCTGGTTCCCGATCCGGGCGCCCATGACCTCCAGGGTGTCCATGATCACCACGAATGCATGGGGATCGATCTCTGAGATCAGCTTCTTGAGCTGTGGCAGGTCCTGTAAGGCGATGATGCTGTAGATGATCTGCTTGCCTTCTCCCCTGTATCCGCCCGAGCCTTCGATAATTGTCACGCCTCTCCGGTCTTTTTTCAGGATCTCCTGGGAGATTTTTTCCCAGTGGTCGGATATGATCATTACCGCCTTTCTCTTGCTGAAACCGACGATCACCAGATCCATGAAGTATATGCTCACATAGAGAAACACGAGGGTGTACAGGGCGCCCTCAAGCGAGATGAGGATGGAGGCCGCCACCAGAATGACGCAGTTCAACGCCAGAGCCGTGCTCCCCAGACGCAGCGACATGATTTTATGCAGAATGACCGCGAGAATGTCCGTGCCTCCCGACGACCCGTACGACCTCAGAATAAGACCGCTTCCGGTGCCGTTGATGATCCCGGCGAGTAGGGCGCTCAAGATCTTGTTGTCGATGGAAATATCCACCTTGATAAGGGTCAGGGCGAGCGAGTAGAGCGCCATGCCCACGATGCTGTAGAAGAAGAAGCGTCTCCCCACCATTGACCACCCTGCAAGGAAGAGGGGGATATTGATGAGAAAATAAATGACGCCCACGGACACAGTGGGAACCAGGTAGTGGATGATCAGTGATATCCCGGTGAATCCGGCGCTCAGAAAGTGCTGGGGGACGAGGATGCCGTTGACCGCCACTGCGCACACGATGCTGCCTGTCGACAAGAGGAACACGTTCCAGAGTATCTGGACAACAGGGCTCGATCCTGATAGATGAGATGTGAAATTTCCGCGATCTTTTTCAGCCATTTTGGGTCCTTCTTCTTAAGGTTGTTCTCGTTTTGCTTTTTGCGGAGTCAAGGCGCAAGGACTGCCCTTCAAGATCTGTACCGTTGGCTATCCCGGGGGGAAGCACATTCTCTGTACAAAAGGAGGCCCGTGCCCGGTCTATCTGGATCCTCAGCCTCTGGATGATGCGCTTTTTCTGGTGCGGCAGCAGCGAAAAGGCCTTTTCCTCCCTGGTACCATGCTACTGCGCCCGTTGCAGTTCCATGGCATAGACGATTGATGCAAGGGAAACGATGATGCGGATCAAATGATCGACTTCATCCTTGACCTTCCGGCCGTGGTCGCTCCTCTGGTTCCGGTAGACGGACTGTATTCTGGTCAGTCTTTCCAGGAGATTTTCGATGTCCTCGATCGTGCGCATGACCTTGACCGTTCCATTTTCCACCACCACCAGTTTTTCCAGAATCTCAAGCCCGTTTCCCATGGAAGGTCTCCTTTCATCGGCATCCCTTATTGTCATGAAGTCTAGCACAGGAACCTGCCTGCGTCTATAAGCTATATGGCCCTGATATGTCATGCAAAACTGGTCATCATCCTTGTGCTGCCGCCAGGGGGTCTTTTGCGGCCCTGGGATTCTTCCGTTGAGAAGCGTTTTGCCCCGGCCTCTTCATGGATGCTGTGAAATACGGGACAGGGGATTATTCATGAATACTAGGCAGAATTGTTTGAACTTTCCTGATTCTGTGTTATTGAAGAAAGTGCTGTCAGGGTCAGGGCAGGAGCGGACGGCCTCGGTCTTTCCGGTCAGGGACAAGACCGTGCCGCGGTTTTTTTCAAGGCGCGAGGCTTTTTCTTCTGAGAAGATGACAGAGATGTGATCAGGAGCGAACAGGGAGAGCGAGAGTGAACTCTGCTTTTATCTATACATCGAGGTTCGACGATTTCAGTCTCGGAGAATACCATCCGTTCAAACCCTACCGGGGCACCATGACATTCGAGCTCTGCTACCGGTACGGACTGCTCGACGCATCCTGGATCGAGGTGATGGAGCCGGCGCCCGTCACAGAGGAGGTGATGCTCGAATATCATCTGCCCCGGTACGTGGAGACCCTCAAGGATGCAAACTCCGGGTCCTTTGACTTCACCATGCTTGAGTACGGGCTGGGGACGGGAGACAACCCGGTCTTCAAGGGCGTGTTCGACTTTTCCCTTCTGGTCCTGGGCGCGACCATCCTCGGCGCCGAGCTCCTCTCCGAGGGGAAGGCGGATATGGTTTTCTCACCGGTGGGAGGGCTGCATCACGCGGGATACGACCATGCCGAGGGCTTCTGCTATGTCAACGACATCGTGATCGCGATCAACAGGCTCCTGAAAAGCGGCATGAAGAAGATCGTGTATGTCGATATCGACGCCCATCACGGCAACGGGGTCCAAGACGCGTTTTACGACCGGGACGATGTCCTGTTCATATCGCTGCATCAGAGCGGGGAGACCCTGTATCCGGGCACTGGTTTCGAGAACGAGACAGGCGAGGGCAGAGGGGTTGGGTATACGGTCAATATTCCCCTGTCAGAGTATACTGACGACGATATCTATGTGCAGGCATTCGAGTCTGTCTACACGCCCCTTGTGGAATCTTTCCGGCCCGACTGCGTGGTGGCCCAGATCGGGCTCGACACCCTGAAAAAGGACCCGCTGACGAACTTGAGGTTGACAAACAACGGTTACAGCCGAGTCATCGAGGAGATCAGGAAGAGCTGTCCCAAGATCCTGGCCTTGGGCGGAGGGGGCTACAGTGTCTCCGATGTGGTGAGGGGATGGACCCTGGCATGGGCGATCTTCAACGGGCTGGAACCGCAAGACCCGTACCAGGGCATCATCAGCGGCAACCTTGTCCCTTTCACCCAGGGACCCGACGAGCTCCGCGATCCTCCCTATCATCTGGCCGAGAACATCAGGCGTGATCTCCATGAGTATATCGAAAAAAAGCTGGCATTTATCAGGGAGAGGGTATTCCCTGTCCACGGCATCGGATAGGGGCCTGCTCGCCGGGTGTTTCCCGGCGTCGTTGATTGGAATGGGATGAAAAACAGGGCTGGAAGAGGGTAAGGAGGGGATATGGAAGACCGGAAAAAGGGGTACACCTTTCAGGACAAGAGGGGCAGGAGTCAAGAGCCCGGGCAGGCCCCGGAAAGAGAAGCCTCTCCCGGAGGGAGTGAACGCCCCTCGGCCTCGGAGCAGGAGCACCAGCCCGCTGTGGATTTTCCCACTCTTATCATGAGCTTTGCGAGTGCGGCCATCATCAGCATGGGCAAGATGCCCGATCCCTCCACTGGTCAGACCGTCAGGAATCCGGTCCTGGCAAGACAGAATATCCACATCATCGAGATGCTCCGGGAGAAGACCAGGGGGAACCTCACCCAGGATGAGGAGACGCTGATAGAGAATATCCTCTATGAGCTGAGAATGAGCTTTGTCGAATCGTAACTTTGAAAAATAAGAAGGTGAATCATGCCAAGACGCATATCGTCCATAGGCCTGATGGTTCTGGTCGCCCTGTGCTCTGCCCTGGTGGGCCTGTATGTGGCCACGTCCCTGGGTTTCATATCCGAAGGCGAGGCCCTGCCTTTCTGGAAGGAAGGCAGGCAGGAGGAAGGCTCCTATGTCCTCATGCCGAGCCTGAGGTCGCTCGCCAAGACGGCAAGCCCGACCGTGGTAAACGTCAGAACGACCAGGAGGGTGCCGGGTGGAGACCTCTACCAGAGGTTCGATGGACCCGGAGATCACAACGAGCGGCTCGAAGAGTTCTTCCGCAGATTCTTCGAGCAGCTCCCTGATCAGGATCTCGATCAGCGAAGCCTGGGCTCCGGGTTCATCATTTCGAAGAACGGATATGTGCTCACGAACAACCACGTGATCTCCGGCGCGGACGAGATTTTCATCTCGCTGTCCGACGAATCCGGGCAGGAGTACCGGGCCGACGTGGCCGGCAAGGACGACAATACGGACATCGCCCTGATAAAAATCCGCTCCGACAGGGATGATTTCCCCGTAGCCGCCTTGGGTGACTCGGACTCTCTTGAGATCGGGGACTGGATCATCGCCATCGGCAATCCGTTCGGCTTCGGTCACACCCTGACGCAGGGGATCGTGTCCGCCAAGGCCAGGGTGATCGGCGCCGGGCCCTACGACAACTTCATCCAGACGGACGCAGCCATCAACCCCGGGAACTCGGGAGGTCCGCTTATCAATATGAGCGGAGAGGTGGTGGGCATCAACACCGCCATCGTCTCCACGGGCCAAGGCATCGGTTTTGCCATTCCCATCAACATGGCCAAGCAGATCCTTCAGGAGCTCAAGGACAAAGGCGAGGTGTCCCGGGGATGGCTGGGGGTGGCGATCCAGGAGGTCACCCCGGAGATCGCCCGGGCCGTGGGGCTGGGTGATCCGGCCGGGGCCATGGTTACCGCCGTGTATCCGGGTGATCCGGCGGAAAAGGCCGGGGTGAAGAAAGGCGACATTATTCTGGAGATCAACCGCATGAAGGTCCACGATCCCATGACGCTCACCCGGATGATCGGCAGCCTCAAGCCCGAAGAACAGGTGTCCATCGTCGTCTGGCGGGACTCTGGGAAGGTCGCACTCAACACCAGGCTGGAGAAGCGCAGTGACGAGAAGATATCCGAGCTGGGCAGCACCCCCGGGCAGACCCCGGGCAATACCAGGGACAAGTTCGGCCTGGTGATCACGGACATCACGCCTGAAACGCAGAGGCAACTGGATCTGGACGGGCTCTCGGGTGTTCTGGTGATGGATATCGACTCCCGAGGGATCGCCGCAGGGAGCAGGCTGCAGAAAATGGACGTCATCAGGGAAGTCAACAGCACCCAGGTGAAGAATATCGAGGAATACCTCGCTGCGATCGAGACCGTGAAAAAAGGCCAGGCAGTGCTCATGCTGGTCATCCGCAACGCCAGGCCCCTGTACGTTGCCTTGGACGTCAAATGAAGCTGCTGGCCCCCGCAAAGATCAATCTCTACCTCAAGGTCCTGGGAAAGCGGTCTGACGGATACCACGAACTGCTTACCCTCATGGTGCCGGTAGGCCTCTTCGATGAGATCGCCATGGAGAAGGCGGAGAGGGGAGTCTTTGTCAGGGCCCCGGGATGCGGCTGCAACGGCGCGAGCAATCTGGCCTACAAGGCTGCCGAGCTGTTCCTGAAAGAGACGGGCCTCCGGGAAGGCGTCGCCATTCGAATTGCCAAGAACATCCCCTTAGGCGCCGGGCTCGGCGGCGGAAGCAGCGATGCCTCGACCGTGCTCATGGGAATGAACGAGCTCTTCCATACCCGGATTCAGCGCAGGGAACTCATGAAAATGGCAGGCAGGATCGGGGCGGACTGCCCGTTTTTCATCCTTAAGAAGCCCTGTCTCATGGGCGGCAGGGGCGATGTTCCCCTGCACGAGGCCGTACTGGAGCCGCGGTCGTATTTAATTGTGACCCCACCCCTTGAGATTTCAACAGCTAAAGTTTATTCTCAGCTCAAGTGCCCATTGACTCGCGAACGCAAAAGGTATAGAATCATCAATGAAATTGTGCAAAAAGGAATTGAGCCGGAGCAGTGGCTGGAAAATGATCTGGAGGGCCCTGCCTTTGGTATTTGTCCGGAGCTCAAGCGGGCGAAGGCCGAGCTGCTTGATGCCGGGGCATTGGGGGTTATCATGTCAGGAAGTGGTTCGTCCGTTTTTGGCGTTTTCCAAAACGAAGAACATGTATGCAATGGATTGAGCCGGATAAGGCGTCATGAGGGGTATCGCTACGTACCCACAACAAGTTTGACGGGGGGAAGCCATGGAGATTACAGAGGTAAAGGTGTATCCGGTCAAGGATAACGACAAGCTCAAGGCGTATGCCTCGGTGGTATTCGACGACTGCTTCGTTATTCGCGATCTGAGAGTCATTCACGGGACAACAGGATTATTTGTAGCGATGCCTTCCCGCAAGCGGAAGGACGGAACCTTCAGGGATACCGCGCATCCCCTGAACATGGAGACACGAGACAAGATAGAGCAATCCATACTGGATATCTATCAACAAAAGATTGCCACAGACGCATAGATCTTCTATAAGAAGTTCCCAGAGCACCGAAGGTTGTCTCTACTGCTGGGATGTCGTCTAATGGCAGGACACGAGATTTTGGATCTCGTTATGGTGGTTCGAATCCACCCGTCCCAGCCAAATTGACGAGCAAGGAGAACGCGGATACATGGAGACGAACATCTGTGTCTTTTCGGGCAACTCCAACGGACCTCTGGCTGAGAGCATTTGCGGTATTCTGGGCATTGAGATGGGCAGTGCAGACGTGAAGAGGTTCTCCGACGGCGAGACGTCGGTGGACATTCACCAGAGCATTCGGGGCAAAGATATTTATCTCGTCCAGTCCACGTGCTCTCCCACGAACGAGCATCTCATGGAACTTCTGGTGATGCTGGACGCGGTGAAGCGGGCCTCGGCCCGGATCGTCACCGCGGTCATCCCCTATTTCGGCTATGCGCGTCAGGACCGCAAGGCATCTCCCCGGACCCCTATTACGGCCAAACTTGTGGCCAACCTGCTCACGACTGCAGGGGCGGACAGGGTCCTGACCATGGACCTTCACGCCGGGCAGATACAGGGGTTTTTCGACATCCCGGTGGACAACCTCTATGCCAAGCCCGTGATGCTGAACTACATCAAGGACCAGTACACCAATCACCTGTGCATCGTTTCACCCGATGCCGGCGGCGTGGAGCGCGCCCGGGCGTATGCAAAACCTCTGAAGGCGGACCTGGCGATCATCGACAAGAAACGCGAGCGCGCGAACGAATCCGATGTCATGCACATCATCGGCGATGTCAAGGGCAAGATCTGCCTGCTCATCGACGACATGGTGGATACTGCCGGGACCCTTACCAATGGTGCGGCCGCGCTCAGGGATGCCGGGGCAACGAAGGTCGCTGCATGCTGCACGCACGCGGTCCTCTCCGGCCCGGCCATCTCCCGGGTCACCAACTCGCCTCTGGAGGAGCTGGTGGTCACGGACACGATCCCGCTCAAGGGCGACGCCACCATGTGCAAGAAGATCACGGTCCTGAGCGTGGCCCCGCTTTTAGGAGAGGCCATGAAGCGGATCTGCAGCCATGAATCCGTCAGCGAGCTCTTCCTCTGGAACGGGAAATAGGCGGCAATTTTTAAACAGGACTGCTTTTAAGAAAGTGTCTTGGCGAGTTCCGGCCGGTACTGAAGGGCCTCTGCAAGGTGATCGGAGTGCACATCCGCAGATCCGTCCAGGTCTGCGATGGAGCGGGCGACCTTCATGACCCGCTTGAACCCCCTCATGCTCAGGCTCCAGGTCTTCATCGCCTGGACGAGCAGCTTTCTGCCTCCAGCGTCGATGCGGCAGATCTTTTCGATCTTCTGCTCGGGGATGTATGCGTTGAGGCAGCCCCTTTCTTCCTGAACTGCCCGGGCCTTCTCCACGCGGAGCCTTGTGGCAGACGAGGCGGATGCGGACTTGCGGGAGAGAACTTGTGAGGCATCCACGGGATCGACCCAGACGTGCAGGTCTATCCTGTCCAGCAGGGGGCCTGATATGCGGCTGCGGTATCTGGAGAGCTGGGTCGGAGTGCACCGGCACTCCCGGGACGGATGGCCGAGAAAACCGCAGGGACAGGGGTTCATGGCTCCGATGAGCTGGAACCGCGCCGGGAAACTCAACGAGCCATTGGCCCGGGAAATGGTGATGTTCCCTTCCTCCAGGGGCTGCCGCAGCGATTCCAGAGCGCTGCGCCTAAACTCGGGCAGTTCGTCCAGAAAGAGCACGCCGTTGTGCGAAAGCGTGACCTCGCCCGGAGCCGGGATGCTGCCTCCGCCGATGAGGCCCGCGTCCGAGATCGTATGATGCGGTGAGCGGAAGGGACGCGAGGTGCCGGAAGGGCTCTTCCCAAGCCTGCCCGCAGCCGAGTAGATGCGGGTGCACTCAAGGAATTCCTCCTGCGACAGCGGCGGGAGGATGGAGGGCAGGCGCTTGGCCAGCATCGACTTGCCTGCACCCGGAGGCCCGAGAAAGAGGATGTTGTGGCTCCCTGCCGCCGCGATCTCCAGGGCCCGCTTGGGCAAGTCCTGCCCGGTGATGTCCGCGAGGTCGGGGGGTGAGTTTTCTCCGGTTTCCGCCAGGGGCGGGCAGACCCTATACGGATGGGGCAGAGAGGTTCTCAGATACCGCACGATCTCCTTGATATCACGCACCGGCCAGACCCTCACACCGGAGAGGGCAGCCTCCTCGGCGTTGGTTTCCGGGCAGACCACCCCTCTGAATCCCAGTTTTCCGGCCAGAAAGGCGGCGGAAATCGCGCCCCGCACCGGCCGCACCCCGCCGTCGAGGCCCAGCTCTCCTATGAACATCAGGCCGGATATTCTCTCCTGGAGCACCACACCGAGCGCGCAGAGCACAGCGATGCAGATGGGAAGATCGAAGACCCCACCCTCCTTCTTACGGTCCGCGGGTGCGAGGTTGACAGTGATGCGCCGGGGAGGGAACTCGAGCCCAGAGTTGATGATTGCGGAGCGAATCCGCTCCCTGCTCTCCTTCACCACATTGTCCGGCAGGCCCACAATGGAAAAGCCCGGAAGCCCTGCATGGACATCGACCTCCACAACAACACCCAAGGCATCCGTCCCCCACGGGCACGCCGAATGCGCGACTGCAATCATAATGAACTCAAGCATACTCTTTCCCGCAGTCGAAGTCCAGCCCCACCAGCGTGCTTTGGGGTGGAAGATGCCAGGGCCCCTTCCGGCACCTGTGGCGCCGATGCGCGGCATATGTATGCCGCTTCATTGGAGCCCGGGCGCGAGTTCTTGACTGCGCGCTTCTCTGTTGAATCTGCCCATGAGCATGGAGAGCCAATGCCTGAACCTGGCGAAATCCCCTTCGATACAGGGTACATAAATCGTTTTTCCATTTCATAATAACCCGTGACCAAGCTAAGACAATCTCGCCTCAGCCGTTTATGGGCTGAGACCCGCAGACGGTTCCGGCTGTTTCAGGATCCCGCGCAGGGCCAGCGCATTCTTCGGGGCATACCCGCCGAAGTCGTTGTCGAAGTAGACATAGGTATCCTTTCCCCACGATCTGATCCTCTTCGCCCACGACACCAACTCTTGGGTGGTGTATTCAGAGGCATAGAGTTTCCGGGAGCCGTGGAGCCGGATGTAGACGTGATCCGCGGTAACCGCCTCAAGATAGGGAAACCGGCCCGCAGTGTCTGCGATGCACCAGGCGATGCCGTGCTTCTCAAGGAGGGCCAGGGCCTGCTCGCCGGTCCAGCTCGGATGCCTGGCCTCCAGCGCGTACCGGCAGCCTCCCGGCAGGAGGCCAAAGAACGCCGATGCAGTCTCATCGCAGAAGGCAAGAGAGGCCGGGACCTGGAAGAGTATGGGCCCCAGCTTGTCCCCCAGTGAGGACACGTCGGAAAAAAGGAGGTCCAGCGATTCTTCGATCCCCTTGAGCCTGCGGACGTGCGTGATGTACCTGCTTGCCTTGACAGACCAGAGAAATCCCTCAGGGGTTGAATCACGCCACGTGCGGTAGGTGTTTTCCCTGATCCGGTGATAAAAGGTCGCATTCACCTCCACCGTGGAGAAGATCCGGGAATAATAATCGAGCCACCGGCTCCGGGGGCAGTCTCCGGGATAGAACACCCCTTTCCAGTGCCGGTAGTCCCATCCCGATGTGCCGATATATGCGCGCATGAAAACCCCTTATGTAAACGTAATGGTTCAGCAGGTGTCGGGCATTGGGAACGCGGCATGGCCCTTCATATATAATCTATAGCGCTTCCAGAGGAGGGGACAATGGAGCCTCATATGATTTCACGAATTGTCAAGAGCCAGAGGGGATTCTATGGCAGCGGGATCACAAGGAATGTGGGGTATCGCCGGAAGCAGCTACAAGAGGCTCGGTGATCTGGTCGGCAGGGAAGACAGCCTCATCATCGCGCCGCGGAATTATCCCTTCCCGCTTGCCATGGTTCCCCTGCGGGTTCCTGCGACAGGGGCCCCGCGGCCCGGCGCTGCCTCCTTCAGGGCCTTTTCAATGGCGCTTTTCAGCTCCTGCATGTCTGCCGGCTTGGAAAGCAGCGCGCGTATGCCGCTGTCTGCCAGCTTTTTTTCACTGACCGTGTCGCTGAAACCGCTGCACAGAATCACCGGCACACCGGGGCGGATACCGGTGATCTCCGTTGCGAGATCCACTCCGGTCATCTGCGGCATGGTCTGGTCCGTGATGACCAGGTCGTAGGCATCAGGGTTTGCGGAGAACAGGCTCAACGCATCCGCGCCGCTGCCCGCAGGCGTTACCTCATAGCCCAGAATCTTCAGGACCTTGCTCACGCTGGAAAGGATGATCGCCTCGTCATCGACCAGCAGGATCGATCTCTTATCCGGTTTTCCCGGCGTGCCGGGGTCCTGGACGGGGAGTTCCTCGCTCGTCTCACGGGTCGTGGGCAGGTACACGGTGAACAGCGATCCCTCTCCGGGCGTGCTCTCCACCCTGACGGCGCCGCCGTGGGCCTTGACGATCCCGTGGATCACCGACAGCCCCATCCCGCTCCCCTTGCCCACGTCCTTGGTGGTGTAGAAGGGATCGAAGATACGGCCCATGATTTCGGGTGTCATCCCGATTCCGGTGTCGGAGACCGTGAGCTGAAGGTACTCTCCTGCCTGGATCTCCCGGGGGGCGAGCTCCTCAGGGAGATCGACATTGGCCAGGGCCACTTCTATGGTCCCGGTATGCGGCTCGATTGCATCCGCGGCATTTCTGCACAGATTCATGACAATCTGCTGGATCTGCGTGGCATTGCCGAGAACCGAGTCGTTTTGTGCGCCGTTGGTCAGGGCGATCTCGATGGTGCTCGGCAGGGATGACCGCAGGAAGGTGACAGTCTCCTGAATCAACCCGGAGACCGCCACAGGCTTTAGCTGCTGCTCGTTGCGCCTGCTGAACGAGAGGATCTGCCTCAGCAGGTCTCTCTGGCGGTAGGCTGCGCTCAGGACCAGGCGGACGGTCTGATCCCGGGAATCGCCGAAGGGGACCTCTTGGGCGAGCACCTGGAGATTCAATATAATAGGGTAGAGCATGTTGCTCAGGTCATGGGCTATCCCGCCTGCGAACCTGCCCAGGGCTTCCATCTTCTGGGCCTGGATGAGCTGGCTCTCCAGGTTCGCCTTCTCTTCTTCGGTGCGCATGCGCTCGGAGATCTCCTCTTCGAGCTGCCTGTTCCTCGCCTCCAGCTCGGCGGTCCGCTCCCTCACGATCTCTTCCAGGTGGTCACGGTGCCTGCGCACCTCTTCTTCTGTTTTTAGGCGGACCACGGCAGCGGCGATCTGGTCGGTAACCGCCTTCATCAGGGACAGGTCCTCCCGGCTGAATGCCTCCCGATTGCGGGCCCCGAACGAGAGCGTGCCGATCACCCTGCCGCCTTCGGCCTGAAGCGGATGGCATGCATAGGCCCTGATGCCGTATGCTTTGATCTGTTCTGCCTCCAGCCCGAACGCTGCAGGACTGTCACCCGCCATGATGGGACAGCCCTTACGGAACGATTCCCCGGAATACACGGCGCGATAATCCAGGTGTTCGATCCTTGCGGCCTCTTTCTTGAGAATCCCTGCAAAGGCATTGAGATGCAGGGTCTCGCTCTTTTCATCGAGCAGATAGTTGAAGTAGGCCTGGCAGTTCAGGTATTCCATGACCTTTCGGCAGAGCGAATCCACGGCCTTCCGGGGCTCTTTTGCCCGGAGCAGCTCGCCCGCAGTGTCTGTCAGCAATTCAAACCGGCCGGCCATCCGCTGCAGCGATTCCTCGGCCAGAATTCTGGTCAGTGCGGCAACGAGGTAATCAGTGAGCCTTTCCCACAGGGCGATGACAGGGGGCGAGAAAAGTCCTTCCCGGTGGTCGCAGAGCTGGACCAGCCCCAACCTTTCTTCTCCCGAGCGCAAGGGGATGAGCGCGACCGACTCGTAGCCGAAGACGTTGCACCGGTTTCTCAACCGGATCTTCAGATCCTCCTCAATGGTCCCGGAGGCAAGCTTCGTGGTGCTGTTGGTCCAGAAGCTCCCGCGCCCGGTGAAGAAGGGCATGGACGACGGGACGTTGCCGAGAATCACGCTGCCGCACAGGCACTCGAGCGCAGGCTTGCCCGGGTCGTGACGCGCGGGGCCACCCTGATCGTCCTGCCAGCACAGCAGATTCTCCAGCCTCACGAACTCCTCGGGAAACCCGCTGGCATGACTGTACGGATAGTCCCCGTCTCTTTCCAGCCGAACCGCAACGGCCTGGCAGCCCGACTCTTGCTGAAAGAATTCCACCACCATGCGGACCAGGTCGCCTGACGTGCGGATCTCGTTGGCGCGGCGGAGAAACTCCACCACTGTCTCCCGCTCGCGTTCGGCCTCCATGCGCCTGGCGATTTCCGTGCTCTGCTCATGCACGTGCTGCTGAAGCGTGACGTTTGTCCTGCCGAGCTCCTCCCTGCTTTGAACGAGGTCCCGGAACATGAGGCCATAGGGTTTTTTCAGGCCTGTTGAAATCACGGCCCGGTACAGGAGGTAGTAGGCGGCTATCTTGAATAAGTGGCCGAGTTGGTTGGAGAGGTCGTAGACCCCGAGATAACGGGTGAACGAGAGCTCTGCCGCCACATTGAACACGATCCCCCCGGCGATGAGCCGCAGCACGCCGGAATCGAATGACCGCCTGTATGCCAGCACCGCCCCGAGGGATGCGATGAAGATGAGGCTGATGACATACTCGCTGCCGATCTTGAACGCGGTCAGCCCGGTGCCCTCCACATAGCAGTCCGGGAATATGTCCCAGTGAAAGATCGAGAGCAGGGCAAGAACCGTAACCGCGGTAAATGCGGCAAAGACGCCCGAAGGCCTGAACGCTCTCTTCAGGAAAATCAGGGCCGCCAGGAACGAAACAGCATGCATGTACCTCGTCAGAATCCACAGCTCGGTCGCCAGGTTGGCGCCCGGGGTATCGAACACTCCCATGCCTTTGTACGCAAGGGCATGGAGCCCGTCGAGGAGGCCGATGAACAAAGACGCTATGCCGAGGAAGAGCACATAGTTGTTGTCCATCAGTCTCCGGGAGTTCCATGCGAACATGAACACTCCTACCGAGATGGTGATGCAGAAGCCCTCGGCAATGCTGTGGAACAGGGTGTAGCTGTGCAGCGTGGTCAGGTGCAGCAGGAGCAGGGTCAAAGCGCCGAGGAGAACATACGCCCCTGTTTCGAGTACTGAGCCCGCCTCCCGGGTACCACGATTTTCTGGTTGCTTCATGACTGGTCATCCATATTCTTTAAGCCGATCGCCTGGATCAGGGTCTGTCTTTTTCTGCTCCAATGCTATACAATTGCATCCGGCATGTAAACCAGTGTTTTTTCAACTTGATATTGAGGCATATGCACTGGCTTTCATGCAGGTTTTTCCGGCAGGGATACAAGGCTCGTCATGGCGTCTTTGCCTGGGCGGGAATTTTCCATTGCCCTTGACAAGCGAAGTGGTGTATTCCTCACAGGTCTTTTGAAATCTCCCTGGAGGAATTGCATGGGTATCATGTCCAATACCATAAGCATCTACCAGTACGAGGTCCTGGGGGACTTCCCCGAAGGGGACCTGCGGCTGTGGATTCAGCAATGTCTTGAGAAAAACAGGTTCGAGCCCATCGATACCGTGCCGGATGGCGAGGCAGTGGGATGGGTGCGGTTCGATGAGCACACCGGTTCCGACTTTGGCAGCTTTGACGCGTTCTCCTTTGAGCATTACTGCCTTTTTACCCTGAGAAAGGACGTGCGCAAGGTGCCTGCGGCCCTGCTCAAGAACCTGGTGGAAAAAGAATGCGGACACTGGCTCAAGGAGCGGCCCAAGCTCCACAAGGTGCCGGCCGGGAAGAAACGCGAGATCCGCGAGAACATCCACGCCTCCCTGCTGGCGCGGTCACTTCCCGACCCCTCGGCCGTTGACGTGCTCTGGAACACCGAGACCGGGACCGTCACCGTGGCGAACATCGGAGTCAAGGTGCTCGATTTCGTGGAGGACGAGTTCGCCAAGACCTTCGAAGGGCTTTCCTTAAGCCCCATTCACCCCATCAGGCGGGCCGAGAAGGTCCTGCCCGCCGAGCACCTCGATGCCCTGGACCGGGTGAATCAGGCATCTTCCCGCGACGTGCTGCTGCAGATCAAGAAAAACAGGTGGCTCGGCTGGGAGTTCTTTCTGTGGCTCATGTACAAGAGCTCCGAGGGCAGCTCAGAGTACCAGGTGACCCGCCAAGGGCCGGCCGAGACGGGAGACCGCTTCGTCGCCTATGTCTACGATCGGTTCGTGCTCACCCAGGACCACGAGGACGGCACGAGGAAGAGCACGATCAGCGGGCCTCAGAAGAATTTTTCCGAGGCCTGCAAGGCCATTGTGAGCGGAAAGAACATCACGGAGGCGACCCTGTATTTTGAGAAGGACATGTTCAAGTGGAAGATGAGCCTCAAGGGCGACATCTTCGCGTTCGGGTCCTTCGGCTGCCCTCCGGTCAAGATCGAGAAGGACGAGATGACCGATCCGGCCATGGAAAGAGATGCGGTGTTCTTCGAGCGGATGAATCTCCTGGAGACCGGCATCCAGCTCTTCGAGAGCCTCTTTAGCGCCTTTCTCTCCGATCGGCTGACCGGCCCCTGGCCCCAGCTCACCCATGCCATCAACGAGTGGCTGCATAAAACCTGATTTCTCAGGGGAGGCGCAGATATGAGGATCGTTATCGTCGTGGGCATGCCTGCAGCGGGCAAGAGCATCGCCAGAACCTATGCAGAGAAAAAGGGCTACCCCTACCATGCAACCGGCGACGTGGTGCGCGCCGAGGTCAAGGCCCGGAGGTTAAAACCCGGACCCGAAACCATGGCACAGGTCTCGAATGAGCTCAGGGGCGAAGACGGCATGGGCGTCACCAGGGTGGCCCTGGAGAAGGCGCTGGAGGAGGAGAGCCGGGTCGTCTTTCTGGAAGGCATGAGGTCCTGGCCCGAGATCGAACTCATCCGGGAGAAGGCCCAGGCCGTGGTGGTGGCCTTCCTGGCCCCGAGGCCCTTGAGAAGGCAGCGGGTGATCTCCCGGGGAAGGGCGGACGACTCGCCCGAGGCGTTCGAGGAGCGCGACCGGCGGGAGATCGCCTATGGCGCGGCCATTCCCATTGCGCTCGCGGACGCCTATATTGTCAACACCTCTACCATGGATCAGGCCGAGCAGGACCTCGATGCCATCATTCGCGGGTATGATGCCGGCTGATGCATGATCAGGATATCGACTGGGCGAGCCTGCCGCGGGTGCACCCTCACGCAGGGATAAAATCCGGAGGCCGCACCTCCACGAGCGTCACCGCCCCCACCGGGCAGACCGATCCACAAAGCCCGCAGCCGATGCAGGCATCGGCGTCGAGAAGCATGGTATCGCCATCCCCTGATCCGAGAGCCTTTACCGGGCAGATATCCGCGCACAGGCCGCACGCCGTGCAGGCATCTTTGTCGAGATGCGCCTGATAGCGGCTGGGGCTGAGCACCGCCCTCCTGGTCTTTTCGTCCGTTGCGAAGCGGAGCATCTCGCAGCAGCAGCTGCAGCAGTTGCAGATCACGTTGGACCGGCCCGCAGTGTTTTCGGTCATGTGCACGAGCCCTGCCTTGCGGGATAGCTCCAGGAGCTCTCTTGCCTCGGACGCGCCGATCCGCCTGCCCGTGCCCCGCTTGATGGCGTACTCGGCGCCGCGGTTGATCTGGACGCACACCGTAAGCGGGTGGTCGCATCTCCTGAGGAGCGTGCGGCAGGCGCAATCGGTCACCGCGATGACACGCGCCGCCTCCAGCATGCCCAGGGCATCTTCGTGAGCCAGGACCTGGTTCCTGGGGGTGATGCTCTCGCCGATCGGGATCACCCGCATGAACGAGGGCATCTTGATCTGGGCCACGAGCTCAAGGAGCATGGGGTAGTCGGTGTGCTCGAACTCCATCCACAGATTCATGAGCTCCTGCGGGGCCTCTTTCCACAGGATGGTCGCATCGTGGAACTGGATGATGTGCCTGGGCATCCGGTAGGTGGTCACGCCGTCTTTGACAGCCTCGAACACAGCGCCTTTATGAAAGAGGTTATCCAGGATCGCGAGCATGTCATGCTCTGTGGTGCCGAACTTCTCGGCAAGCTCTCTTGCGGTGGCCGGCAAGGCATTGACGACCCGTGCCTCGTCTTCGGAGCAGACGGTTTTCCATATCCTGGGCAGCACGGCCGAGTGCTCCAAGAGGAGTTTTTTCGAGAGGTCCCGGTAAACATCTTGCAGGTCCATATCATCCTCCTTATAATAGCTTGTGAAAAATCATCGCATATCCAAGTACAAAAGCATGGATTTCTCCGGTCGGCAAGCAGATTGTATGCATGACATACAAAAAGAGCTGTTTTTTTAAGGTGCAAGGAGAACGGACATGAGAGGACTCTATAGCCGGAAAGACATCCAGAACACCTACGAGATCATCCATGAGCACATACAGACCAAGAACATCATCAAAGAGCACGCTATCAACCGGCAGGACATCCGGGAGGTGGCGCTGGGTTCGCTTGACCTATCCGGGATGAGGCAGGTGCTCGACCTGGGCTGCGGGTACGGGTTCTTCACCGAGAAGCTCCGTGGCAGGCTGGCAGACGGTGCGCACATCCTGGGCATCGACCTGGTGGACCGGGAGAACCGCGCGGTGTTTCTCAAGACCGTGGAGAATATCGGGTATCAAGGCGAGTTCATCCGCTCGCAGGCGGATATCATCAAAGGCATGGATGGATCGCGCTTCGACCTGGTCATCGCCAGCTACTCGCTCTACTTCTTCCCGCACCTCATCGCCGATATCGCCCGGGTGCTCTCACCCGGAGGCGTCTTCATCACCGTGACCCACAGCAGGCATTCCTTGAAGGAGGTGACGGAACTCGTTCCCCGGTGCATGGAGATCATGAAGCTGACGCCGCCCCAGGAGATCACGATCAACAGGCTCTTCCAGTCGTTCTGCATGGAGAACGGGGAAGAGCAGCTCACTCCCTTTTTCGGGAAGGTGGACCGGATTCTCTACAAAAACGACCTGCTCTTCTCCCTTGACCGGATCAATGAGTGCATCGACTATCTCGACAAGAAAAGGCACCTGATCTTCAAGGATGTCATGGAACGCCATCCACAAAAGATGGAGGATGTGTTATCCTCTTTTCACAAAATGATATTCGAATATGCAAAGGAGCGGGGCAGGGTCGTTCTCACCAAGGACGACGCCGTGTTCCGGTGTTTTTCCCCGCAAAGGGGTGTTTGATACGGCATGAAGAAGCAGAGGATCTACTGCCCGTACTGCGGCAATCCCGTTGTCCATCGCCATATGGAAGGAAAGATGCGGGATTTCTGCATGCAGTGCGCCAATGTGTTTTATGAAAACCCCCTGCCCGTGGCGAGCAGCATCGTGGTCAACGAGAACCGCGAGGTGCTGCTCGTCAAGCGGAAGAACGAGCCCTACCAAGGCATGTGGTGCCTTCCTATCGGGTTTGCCGAGGCGGACGAGGAGGTGAAGGACACCGCGCTGCGCGAGCTCAGGGAAGAGGCCGGCATCGAGGGGAAGGTGATGAGGCTCGTGGACGTGGACACCATAGACAACTACTTCTACGGGAGCCTCGCCATCGTGACCTACGAGGTCATGCATACGGGCGGCACGCCTACGGCCGGGGACGATGCCGCGGACGTGCGGTTTTTCCCGGTCTCAAACCTGCCGCCCCTGGCGTGGTCGTCAAACGAAAAGGCCATCAGGATCTATATCGAGTTCTACCGGGACACCTGGGCCATGGTCGACTCGTACCGGCAGCTCTTTCCCGAGATCGACGCCCTTGCCCTGGGCGGCGTGTCCCCGGGCGCCCAGGGACAGAAAAACTTCCTGTCGAACGTTCTGGTGGCCATCATCGAGAAGAACGCGGTCGAAATAACCAGGGAGTGGGTGCACGAGGTGGGGTCGAGGATTCCGGTTCTCTCCGTGCATGCCGAATATCTGAGTGAGATAAACCGCAAGGTGCTCAATGCGGTCCGGCAGGGTCTGCACGAGCACCGCGATTCCTTCGACTACTTGAGGTTCAAGGATAATGGCAGGGATCTCAGGCGGCTCGATATAGGCTTTCCGGACGTGCTCAACGCCATGGCCCTGAGCAGGAAGGGCATCTGGATGCACGTCATCCGCAAGAAGATTCTCTCCTCCCCCATGGAGATCTATATCACCCTGGAGCTCAACAACCGGATCATCTTCCTCTACGACAGGATCATCTACCACCTGTCCTCGGGATATATGGAATGAGGAGATGCCCTGTGCCCGCGGCAACGTCTTTGTCGGGGCACTTCAAGGGGCCGGCTCCGGGCTTGAAAGGCATCATCCTCCCTGCCGCATCGGGAAAGATCTTTGTCTCCGGATCATCTGGGTACCGGATAGGAGGGGAATTCGTTTCAAGTTCTTCCCGCGAATGGCCGTAAGAATAGACCAGGAAATCGAAATGCAGGAAAAGAGCGGACCCGGCGAGGCAGGGAGGTTTCCTTACCTATGAAGAGATTGTTTTCGTTTTTCATCCCCGGCGGCATCCTGTTCTGCGCGGCCCTGATCATGGTCGGTCCGGATGCCCTGCATTCCCTGGTGCCCTCGGTCGTAAGGGTGGCGCAGCCGGTCATCCTTGCCTCAGCAATATTCATCGGCTGGAGATTCAACCGGAGCTCCCTGGTGTTTTCAGTGATCATTCTGGCGCTGTGCGACCGTGTCCTGCTCACATGGGTGCAGGGCTTCCCGCTGTCGGCGGGCCCGCCGCGGATCGCGTACCAAGCCGTGGCCCTGCTGCTGCCGCTCAACCTCATGATGCTGAACCTGATGCAAGAGCGGGGCTTTCTCACTTTCCGCGGCATCGCGAGGATGACGGTCATCGCATTGCAGCCCCTGATCATTCTGTTTTTTGCCAGGTCGCATCCGGACGCGCTCATGAGCAGGCTCACCCATCCTGTGCTGCCCTTTCCCCTGCCCGAGGGCGTGCCGCTCTCTCAGCCGGCTCTTCTGGCCTTCTGCCTGGCCCTGCTGGTGACAGTGGTCAGGTATGTACAGCACCAGGGGGCAAAGGAGAGCGGGTTCTTCTGGGTGCTGGTCACCCTGCTATTGGCTTTGGGAGCTGGTTTCCCGGCGACAGACCGGGTGTTTTTCTTTGCCGCGGCCGGGCTCATACTCCTGGTGTCTCTCATCGAGGCCTCCCATTCCATGGCGTTCAAGGACGAGCTCACCGGGCTGCCTGCCCGCAGGGCATTGAAGGAGGAGCTCCTGAAGCTGGGCAACCGCTACACCCTGGCCATGCTCGATATCGATCACTTCAAGAAGTTCAACGACCGGTACGGGCATGATGTGGGCGACCAAGTACTCCGTATGGTCGCGGGCAAGCTCGCGGGGGTATCTGGCGGAGGAAGGGCCTTCCGTTACGGCGGCGAGGAGTTCACGGTGATCTTTCCGGGCAAGTACGCGGATCAGGCTCATCAGCACCTGGAGGATCTCCGGCGGGAGGTGGAATCATCCCGGTTTGTCATCCGGAGCCGTATGAGGCCCCGGAGGAAGCCCAAGCGAATACGCTCCGGCGGCAGACCGAGAAAAGAGGTGTCCGTCACGGTCAGCATCGGCGTGGCGTGCCGCGACGAGAAGAATGCCAGGCCCCAGTCCGTGCTCAAGGCTGCCGATAAAGCCCTGTACCGTGCGAAAAAACAAGGCAGGAACCGTCTGTGCGCGTGAGCATGCCCTGAGCATGGATCATCCATTTTTTAGAGTCCGACTCCAGGAGGACTTTTTTATGAAGACAGGGTCATATTTCTTTTCGATCATGCGGCTCCCAGAACCGGTGAAAAGCCGCATCCCGGGTGTGTTCTCACGATCCGGCGGATAGTCCGCCTTCCCGGGTTGCGCGGTTTCCCCTGCAGCAGGGAGCGCTCTTCTGCCTGCCTGCCGCGCAGGGTGATGCACAGGATCTCGCCTGCTGCGCCAGAAGACATGGACATGCATCATGGTGACAAGCAGGATGAGTATCGTGCCGAACATGACTAGTCTTTTTTCTCGAGGTTTTTCTTCTGCTGTATCGCGGTTCTCACCGCCTCTTTCATGTCGTTATTCTGTGGATCGATGGCGAGGAGCCCCTGCCAGAGTGTGATGGCTTTCTCGAGATTTCCTTGCCGGTATTCCTCGAAGCCCTGTCTCGTGAGAGTATGCCTGCAGAAGTCGAGCTTCGTTCCCAGATAGGCATCATCAAAGGAAAGCGTTTGTTCAAGATCCGCGAATTTCCGGTAATCAAGCTGCAGAGTATAATACAGTTCGCCCGCAGCCGCGAAATCCTCCTTTTCCAGCCTCTGGTCAGCGATTGATCGGATCCCTTCGAGACAGTGCGCAAACTCTTCCGCCAGAGCCTGGTCATGCGGCTGGGACCGGTACGACTCACCGTACAGGTTTATGGCCTTCCGGTACTCGCCAGCCTCGGCATGTATCCTCGCCTGCTCCACTGCCTGGGCTCTATCCGGAACCTGCGGAGCAGGCCCGGCCGGGGCCGGCGCTTGAACCGGGCTTTCAGGCGATGCCGGGATATCCATCACGGCACACGACTGGAGGCCGACCAGGAACGCTGTGATACAGACAAGGAGGACAGCTTTCATGATATTATTCATGGTCAGACCAGCTTCAGCACGGACTGGGGCGCCCTGTGGACCCGGTGCTTTTCCATCTGCTCGATAAAGACCCTTACCAGGCCGGGGCGGAACTGTATGCCGGACATGCGGGTGAGCTCCTTCAGGGCCTCTTCTTTCGAAAGAGCCTTTCGATACGGCCTGTCCGACGTCATTGCGTCGAACGTGTCTCCAATGGCTATGACGGCTGCAAACAAGGGGATATCGTCTCCGGCCAGCCCGTCGGGATAGCCCTTTCCGTTGTGCCACTCGTGGTGATGACGGGTGGAGGGAATGTACCTGGCCAGCGAGGGGGCCCAGCTGAGAATCGAAGCGCCGTATTCCACGTGCGACATCATCTCCTTGTATTCGGCGGGACTGAGTTTGTTCGGCTTGAGCAGGATGGAATCGGGTGTTTTTATCTTGCCCACATCATGGAAAAGGCATGCGATCTCGAGTTCTGCGAGCTCGTCCCGGGAAAGCCCGATCTCCTTGCCGATGAGAAGCGACAGCCGGGCGACCCGTGCGGAATGCCCGTGGGTATAGGAGTCTCGTGCATCTATGGCCGCAGCCACCACCTTTACGATGGAAACATACGCATCCTCGAGATCACGCGCGTATTTGCCCAGTTTATCCCTCTGATCCGCTATCTGAGCGGACATTTCGTTGAAATTGCGCGTCAAGTTTCCCAGTTCGTCCTGGGAAAAGATCCTGAGCTGTTTTTTCGTTGTTCCGCTTTTCAATTCATCCACGCCCGCGGAGAGCTCTCTGATGGGCTTTATCAGGAAAGACGCGAGCAGCGAGCTTGCAAAAACACCTAAAAGAGCGATGATTCCGAAAATGACCAGCACCCTGTCCGTGACTTTTCTTTGCGCCTCTATGAGCACGGATCTGTTCATGCCGAGGACCACGTTGCCCAGAGCCTTATCCATGAAGACAATGGGGCACGATATCTCGAACACGGCGTCTGACGGGTCCGGAAGTTCTCTTATCGTTGTTCCGCCACCTGCTTCTCTGACGAGCCGGCCCCGGGTGATGTGCATGGTCTCGCCGATCATGGGGGTGTCGCTGTGGACGATGATCTTCATGTCCGAATCCACGATTGCGACATAGGGCATGTCGGTGTTCGACGACTTGGCCTTGAAAACAAGCGTGTCCAGGCCCAGGAGGTCCCTCGACAGGAGGCTGTAGCCTGCAGAGGCCGCGATGCTCTTGCCCACGGACTCTCCCCTCTTGATGATCTCGTTCAAGATGTAGTTGTTCATGACCTGGATGGTCATGAGGCAGAGGATGAGCGATGTGCCGGTCAGGAGGATGATGGTGAGAAAGGCGATTTTGAACCGCAGGCTTGAGCAGCGGATCTTCTCGGGCAGAAAGAGCAGCGCGCTCCGGACGAACCTGGAGATACCACGAACACACATCTCTGTACTGCGCGTAAAAAAGTTCTGTCCTTCAATCATGATTGCTGAGAGCTAAAAAAATCGTCCTTGTTGTCTTTTCTCCTGGGATAGAGTGTTCTATCGGCCGGAAGGACGCAAGCCTTTATCTCATTCTCTCCCGGCTGCCGTGTGGGTGCCGGGCAGGGCTATTTCAGGATCGTATCATCGATGCCCAGGGCACGGGCGCGTTTTATCCACAATCTTCGGGCCAGAGCCCGCATGTCTTCGACCTTGTCCGTTTCATCCATGATTTCGATGCCGATCAGGGTTTCAAACAGGTCTTCGAGCGTAACGAGACCTTTCATCGCACCGTATTCATCCACCACGATCGCGATATGCTGATGATGCCTGAGGAGGAGCTCCAGCAGAACAGACAGCGATGCTGTCTCCGGGACGGCGTGGATGTCGCGTTTCAGGGATTTCACCGTTTCACTGCCTCGTTCCTGCGCCTCTTTGAGCAGAATGTCGTCTCTGAGAACAAAGCCGGTTACATCATAGATGTCGCTCTTATAGAGCGGCAGGCGGGAGAAGGGATGCTGCGTGATGTACGCCACCGCATCTCTGATCGTCGTGTCTTCCCGAAGACCAGACACTACTGTCCTGGGCGTCATGATATCCGTCACCTTCAGGGTCCCGAAGCGGAATAGATTCAGGATGACCCGGGATTCGTTGTCGCTCAGATGACCGGTCTGTCCTCCTATCCGTGCCATGGCGAGAAACTCTGTCCGGCTGAAGAGATGGGTTGCTTTTCCGCGCGAGATGAGTCTCGTCAGTATCTCCGAGATACGCACGAGCGGGTAAAGGACCACGATCAGCGTATTCACAAAGAACGCGGTCAGCCCCGCGAGTTTGGGCCAGTAGATGGCGCCGATGGTTTTCGGGATGATTTCGGTAAGAAAGAGGATCGACAGGGTAAAGGCCGCAGAAAAAACGCCGAACCATGCGCTTCCGAACACGGCCGTTGCCTTGGCCCCGGACATGATTGCACCTATCGTGTGCGACAGCGTGTTCAGGGTCAGGATGGCGGCAAGCGACCGGTCTATGTTGTCCTGCTTCAGACGCTTGAGAAGGGCAGCCAGTTTCGGGGCCCTTTGGTTCTGGTCTTCGATGTACGAAGGCGTGATGCTCAGGAGCACTGCCTCGGCCACCGAGCAGAGAAAAGAAAAGACCATGGCCAGGAGCACATAGAAGATCAGCAGGATGATATCGCTGCTCATATCTTCTGGTAACTGTATTGGCGAATTATGTCAATACAACTGGGCAACCGGCTTCAGTGGCGCCGGTGCACTCGACCGGGCGCCCGCATGCCTGTCGTTTTCCCGCCGCCTTCCTGCCGGGAACGCCCGTTTGAGGCCGGCAGAATTTCACGTTGATCCTCAAGCACATTTCTTGGTACAGAGATTTCATGCATAAAGACGGCCTCTGCACCGCAAGGGATCACCCCATGACAGACAGCCGGGACGACTTCGCGCCGGTGTCCGGATATTTCTACCAGACCTGCGAGAAATTTTCCTCGCGACCCGCCCAGCGCTATAATGCGGCCCTCTACCACGGGGACAACAACGGCCGGTTCACCTATGCCGAGATGCTCCAGCGTGTGGAAGACATCGCTTGCGGCCTCCTGAGCATGGGGCTTAGAAGGCAGGAACGGGTGGGGCTCATGTCGCGGTCGAGCCCCTACTGGACCCAGACGGATATGGCCGTGGCAGGCTGCGCCGCCGTGAGCGTGGCCGTTTATCCCACGCTCTCTGCAGGCGAGGTGTCCCATATCCTCAGCGACTCGGGCTGCCGTTACCTGTTCATCGACACCGAAGAAAACCTGAACCGGGTTCTCGAAGGCCTGAGTGGGCTGACCGCCCTGGAGCGGATCGTGATCATGGACTTCGGCTATCGGTCGGGGGACGGGCGCACGATCGGTCTGTGGGACCTCATGGAGCAAGGCAGGGCCTGGAAAAAGAGCAGCTATGCGCTCTACGAGGAGCGCAGGCTGGGTGTCGGCCCGGACGACTGGTACACGATCCTCTACACCTCGGGCACCACGGGCAGGGGCAAGGGCGTGGTGCTCACCCACGGGTGCGTGTCGTCGCGTCTGGAAGGGGTGAGGGGTTTTTTCGCCCGCCACCGCATGGAGATCGGCGAAGACGACGTCACCCTGTGCTATCTGCCCCTGTCGCACATCTTCGAACGGGGCTCCTGCGAGCTGCTCGCTATCTGCCAGGGGGCCTGCATCGCCTATGCCGACAATCCGGCGACCCTGCTCGACGACATGCAGAGGTACAACCCCACCTGGATCAACTGCGTGCCCCGTCTCTATGAGAAGATCTATCTCGGCCTGAAGGAAAAAATGTCGGCAAGCCCGGTCAAAAAGACACTCTTCGACCTGGCCTTCCACGTGGGAAGAAAGGCGCTCGATTATCGTCGCGATCATCGGGGCTGCTACAACATGTGGCCCGGCTATGACCTCCAGGAGAGGCTGCCTCTGGGGCTCAAGCTCCAGTACCGGGTTGCGGAGAAGATCTTCTCGCAGGTCCGCGCCCTTTTTGGCAGCCGGTTCAGGTTCGCCTTTTCCGCCAGCGCGGGGATCGGGCCCGAGCTGCTCCTGTTCTACTACACCCTGGGCATCTCCGTGGTCGAGGGCTACGGGTCCACCGAGAGCGCGAGCGCCTGCATCCTCACTCCCATCACGGCATGCAAGCCGGGCTTCGTGGGCATCGAGGCCGATGATTCCTTTGCCCGGATAGCCCCTGACGGCGAGCTCGAGATATCCGGGGCAGGGGTGTTCTCGCACTATCTCAATCTTCCCGAAGACACTGGCCGGCCGTTCACTGCAGACGGCTGGTTCAGAACCGGCGATGTGGTGGAAAAAGACGACTACGGCTACTACCGAATTCTCGACCGGAAAAAGGCCATCATCTGCACCTCGGTGGGCAAGAATGTCGCCCCTGCAAAGTTGGAGAGCCTCTTCTCCCTCTCGCGCGTCATCGAACAGGTCTTTTTCATCGGCAACGAGCGCAGCTATATCGCGGCCCTCATTGTCCCGAATTATCAACACTTCATTGGCTTCTTCGAGCAGGAAAATATCCCCTATGACAAGGATTGTGTGAAATTCTCCGAGATCGGGGGCTTGAACATCTGTACAGAGGTGGGGGAGGATTTCGTGGATCACCCCGGGCTCAAAGAGGTCATTGCACACGAGGTGGCCCTGGTCAACCGGCGGCTCGAAGACTTCGAGCGAGTCCGGAAGTTCACGATTTTGCCACGGCGCTTCACCGAAGAGAACGGCCTGCTCACCCCTACCCAGAAATTCAGGAAGGCGGAAATTCTTCAGGAATATGCCGGAGTCATCGAGGCCATGTATTGAGCACAGGCATCTCCGGAACCATGAATCCTTCTTCTTGAGAGTCTCCTTCTTCGAATACTTTGAAGGCGGGAGCATATTCCGCGCAGAGGCGGTCATGTGCCCAGGATATACTCCAGCCTCCTGCTTACCCACTGGGCCTCCCGGTCGAAGCCGTAAAGGCGGTGAAAGTGAAAGATCTTCTGGTAGGTCTGTAGCCTTGTCCCCGGACGTGGCCGGAGAAGGCCGGGTCGTACCGGACAAAACTGAACACGCCCACCCCGGTGTTCAAAGATGCCTGTCCGAAGACAAAGCTCCAGCTCTCCTCTGGGTAGAGGTCCTCCCTGGTGATTACCAGCGTACAGAACGCGTCCTTGGGCATATGCTGCCTGAGATGGACAAGCGTGTCGAGAGAGAGGATCTGAAAGTTGCAGGTCACCGGGTTGATCCGGGAAGAAATCCTCCCTCCGGGAGGCCAGCCGTCTTCATCCCCTAAGATGGCGAGGCTGTTGCCGTGCCGGGATAACCCGTGTATACGCGAAGAAAAAGAAAGGATTCAAACCCATGGAAGACTATATGGTAAAGGTGATCACCGAGAGCAAGGATCTCATCGGGGTAGCGTGCATCACGACCAACCTCGTGAACGATGCGCGCGTCAGGCACGGCACCTACCCCACTGCTACGGCTGCGCTCGGCAGGGCCCTGACCGGGGCCGGGCTCATGGGCTCGCTGCTGGACCGCGATCAACGGGTCGCCCTGAAATTCCAGGGTGACGGACCCTTGAAGAAGATTGTCGTGGAAGCCGACGGTATGGGAGCGGTCCGCGGGTACGCGGGCGTACCCGCGGTGGATCTTGCCCCGAAAAACGACAAGCTCGACGTGTCGGGCGCACTGGGGCGCCAGGGGTATCTCACTGTGTCCAAGGACTTGCGGGTCAAGGATGTCTATACCGGCGTCGTGCACCTGTACTCGGGCGAGATCGCATCGGATATCGCCTACTATCTCACCGAGTCGGAGCAGATCCCCTCGGCGGTGGGTCTGGGCGTCTTTGTCGAGCCGGACACGACCGTGTCCGCGGCCGGCGGCTTCTTGGTGCAGTCGCTGCCTCCGTCGGACGAAAAGATGATCCACGCTCTCGCTCAGAGGATCGAGCACATGGAAAGCGTCACCGCACAGATCAGAGAGGGCAGGTTGCCCGAGGATATGCTCGGGGCCATCTTCGAAGGCATCCCGTACCATGTGATCGAGAGGCGGCAGCTCGCCTTCAGGTGCGCATGCAGCAGGGACCGGACCGAGCAGGCCATCATCGCGCTGGGGCCAGAGGAGATCAGGAGCATTATTGCCGAGCACGAAACCGCGGAGATCTCCTGCCAGTTCTGCGGGCAGGTTCGGAGCTTCAGCAGGGAAGAGCTTCAGCGGCTCATCGGCGAGCAACACTGATCAGCTCTCCCAAGCAGCAGCGGCCCACAGGGGCGCCTGCGGGCAAGCGCCTTTCCGCAGAGCTCGCGGAGCCGAAACAACCCCTCGGGGCCGCACGGCGGAAACGCTTGGGGCTACAGGCTGATCATGGCGATGGCGAACAGGCAGAGCACGACCCCCCTCCACTGGGACGCGCTCACCTGCTCCTTCAGGATGAGGCAGGACAGGACCACGGTAACGGCAGGGTACATGGAGGAAAGAACAGCGGCCACATCGAGCCGGGTGAACTGCCTGGCGAGCATGTAGAATGCATTGCCCCCGGCATCGAACACCCCGGCCAGAATCGCCACCGGGCTGCTCACGAGGGAAGGCACGCGCTCGCCCCGGCTAAAGATGAACCCTGCTGCGAGCACCAGGGCCGCGATCTTGGAGAAGACCAGAGGTCCGAACACCAGTCCCTGTTCTACCTGGGCCAGCAGGACGAAGAACACGCCGAATCCGGTTCCGGCAATCACCGCATACATCAGCCCCTGTCTGTCGAGAAGGGTCCGGCCCCCTTGCGGCCGCGACACAAACCAGATCCCTGCTATGGCGGACACGAACCCGGCAAGCTTCATCGCACCCGGCGCGCCTATTGCGAGGATGCCGAAGACCACGGGCAGGCACGCCCCGATCGCTGCAGCGGTGGGAGCCACGGTTGCGGCGTTTCCCCGGGAGAGCCCCTGGTAGAGATATGCGATACCCAGAGCGCCGCACAGTCCGCCGGACAATGCCCAGAATATGTCCTTCCACGCGGGCATGGGCTCGCCCATGACCAGGGCCATGAGGCCGAGAATCGCGAGCCCGGGCAGGGCCACGAGAAAGAGAACCTGAAACTGGCTTTGTGATCGCGTGGCCACACCGCCGCCAAAGTCCCCGACGCCCCACGAAACAGCGGAAGCGAGCGCGAAGACGATGCCGAGTATGCTCGATGGTATCATTCCTTATCTCCCTTTTAAGATGCAAGCGCATGGCTGATCAATGGCACGGGTCTTGGGGCGGGAAGGCCCTTCAGGTCCGGACTCAAGTCGGCACTGAATCTAGCAGAAAACCGGAGAAGTTGAAACCACCTTAAGAGCAGGACCGTCAAAGGGCGACGAAAGGGTTTTTGCTTTTTTCTTCCCTGGCATACTGATATACAAATCAGTTGATGATCCGGTGAGAGCGCCGGTTTTTTCGCCCGGTCAGGTTTTTTGATGTTTCACGACACGACCGCGCCCGTGCCCCCATGAGAACATACCGGCGGCCTGCCGGTCAGGAGGAGGTATACATGAGCAGAAAAAAGGAAGAACCCTTCGGCAAGAGGATCGCTGCGCTACGGGAGGAAAAAGGGCTCACCCTTGAGGCCCTCTCCCGGGAGACAGGCTATCCTGCCCAGGTGCTCCAGGACATGGAGGAGGGCAAGATCGCTCCCCCGGTGGCGCTGGTGCTGCAGCTGGGGCGGACCTTCAAGGTCGACATCGAAGGCCTGCAGGCGGGCCGCGAACCGGAAGCCCAGGCAAAGAAGAGGCGGGACAGGAGCCACAGAAAGCGAGTGGCCTCCTATGCGTACACCCCGCTTACCAGGCCCGGCGAGGAAAAGCACCTGCGGGCCTACCGGGTCACTATCGAGCCCGAGACCGACCATCAGGGCGTGGAGTATCACCATGAGGGCGAGGAGTTCGTGTATGTCCTCAAAGGCGGGCTCACTATTCAGGTGGGCCGGAACACCTCGACGCTGAAAAAGGGCGAGACCATCCATTTCAATTCCTCCCTTCACCACAAGCTCAGCAATCCCGGCAGGGAAAAGGTGGAGCTGCTCGTGGTGATCTATATTCCTTAAAGGAGCGGATATGGCATTTCAGCTTACAGCCGAACAGGAAATGGTCAGGCTTATGGCCAGGGATTTTGCCGGAAAAGAGCTGGGTCCCTCTGCCGCAGTCCGGGAAAGGGACGGGATTTTCCCTCTGGATATAATCCGCAAGATGGGCGAGCTGGGGCTGCTGGGGATGATGGTTCCTTCTGCATACAGCGGGTCTGATGCCGGGGCCGTGAGCTACTGCCTGGCCCTGCAGGAGATAGCCGCGGCCTGTGCCTCCACTGCGGTGAGCATGTCGGTGGCAAACCTTTCCACCGAACCGCTGCTCAAGTTCGGAGACGAGAGCCAGAAGCAGCGCTACCTGGTTCCGCTCGCATCCGGAAAGGCGCTCGGGTGTTTCGCCGTGACCGAGCCGGGCGCGGGATCCGACCCGGGTGCGCTGCTGCTCAGGGCCGAGGAGAAGGGCGACCGCTATCTCCTCAACGGCACCAAGGTGTTCATCACCCACGGCGAGTATGCCGACGTGGTCAACCTCGTGGCCCGGACAGGTCCGGACAAGGGCAACAAGGGGCTTTCCGCCTTTATCGTGGAAAAAGGCGCCCCGGGGTTTTCCGTGGGCAAAAGGGAAGACAAGATGGGCCTGAGAGCCTCCAATACCGTGGAGCTCGTCTTCGAAGACTGCCTCGTGCCTGCGGAAAACCTCGTGGGCAGGCCGGGCCAGGGCTTCAAGATCGCCATGACAGCCCTGGACAGCGGACGCATCGGAATCGCGTCACAGGCCGTGGGCATCGCCCGGGCATGCCTGAAGGAGGCCCTCGCATACGCCAAGGAACGCAGGCAGTTCGGCAGAAGCATCAGCTCCTTCCAGGCGACTCAGTGGGCGATCTCCGACATGGCGACCGGCATCGAGGCGGCCCATCTTCTCACCCTGGCCGCTGCCGATGACAAGGACCACGGGCTGCCTTTCACCCAGGCGGCGTCCATGGCCAAGCTCTTTGCCTCGGAGATGGCCAACAGGGCAGCCTATCAGGCCCTGCAGATTCATGGGGGCTACGGGTACATGAAGGAGTTCAAGATCGAGCGGCTCTACCGGGATGCGCGGGCCACGACCATCTATGAGGGGACCTCAGAGATCCAGCGGCTCGTCATTGCCCGGGAGCTCCTCAGGGGCTGATCCGCCGGACGGCAGGTGACGATGAGTGCTCCGGCGGCAAAGTGCGGGGCATCTCTGGAGACCGGGCTTTTGCCGCAGGCTTAAAAAAAGGGGGAACCTCCTGTAAGGCCGACTAAAAGGGCAACTCCCTTGCCTCCCGGGGAAAGCGGGATGACTGGGACTGATAGTCCAGCAGATCGGCGGGCAGACCGATGCTCGCCACCAGGGAGATGGTGTAGTCTCTCACGGCTAAATCCCCGGCGTGATCGTCGGTATGCATGAACTCGCCCATGAAGGAGAGCGACTGAGCACCCATACTTCTCAGGTATTTCTCGATGTGCCAGCTGAGCTGGTAGCCCGCCTTTTTCTCGACAAGAGAGGTGCTGTTGTCACTGGCTTCTTTCTCCAGATAGGAGACCATGGTATCGACGGTGAGCACCCCAGGGACGATCTGCACCGTGCCGGTCAGCGAGCCCTGGTAGGTTCTCACCCGGATATCCGACTCCTCCACCAGACAGCTCCGGTAGGTGAACACGGGATTGACAGAGAGCCACTGCCCGGGATGTATGCCGCTACGCGATCCTGGCCGTGTGGATCAGGCTGTCGTAGTCGCCTGCGGGCCGTGTCCTGTCCATGAAACGCGAGATAGAGTAGCTGGGCGCCAGATCGAACGCCCCCTTTTTGTATGAGATGCTGAAATGGGTGGTCCGGACCGCGCTGTCGACCACAGAGGCAGGGTCTGCGGGTTCGTCCGCTGATCGCCGGGTACTCAGGGACTGGCTGGCAAAGAGCACGGGCCAGCCGGTGCGGGCAAGCTTGTATCCGATTCTGCCGGTCCTGGAGATTGTGACGGGCAGGATGTCGTCCTCCACACCGCTTCTGGACTGCAGTATGGAGAACGAGGCGCACGACGAGCCGAGGAGATACTGTGTATCCATGGACAGATCGTCCCGGTCGTTCAAGGCATATGGACTTGCGACCGTGTGGAAGTTCTCGCCCAGGAATGTGTATCCCAGGGCATAGGAGAACCTCTGCGTGGCGCCGGAGAGTCTGATTCTCCATGCCCTGTCGCCCATCGCCCGCTCGGTGACCGTAGGGTCGCCATACCGGCTGTAGCAGTACTCGCCTGCGAATTTGAGCAGGTTGCCGAAAATGCTTCCCTCGAGCGCGGAGCTGTACGCAGTGCCCTCCCGGTACGTTGCATCGGAGGATGCGGAAGAGGCAAACGGGCCGGCATTCCGGCTGTCCAGGTAGTGGAAAGTGAAAAGCAGGTCCCGGTCCTCGAGAATGGTCCGGGTGACCCGCCCGCCCATCAGAATCCGGTCAGCGTCCGGCTGCCCGAAGCCCTGCACAGGACCGGCCCTCGTGGTGAAGGCCTCCGCCGTGTACCCCTCCTTGTGGACCCCGAGCAGGACTCCCTTTCTTGACAGGTTTGGCGCGATAAGCTCAGACGAGCGGATATTCACGTCTCCCACCGCGGCACGGATATTCTCCTGCTCGTGCTGGAACATAAACGTCTGGAAACGAAACGAGTTGCTGTCCAATACCGGCCTTCCCTGATTCTCCAGGTGCCAGGCGCTCAGGTCCCTGTTTGCGTTCTTCATGGCGGCGGCCCCTGTATAAATCGAAGCAGGGTCCGCCATCTGGTTTTGCAGGCGTTCGGAGCCCGCATGCTGCACCGTGAGCAGGGGAAGATCGTATGCGCGTGCAGGTGCCCCGGAAGGGATGCCCGCCAGGGCCCACACCCCGGAGAAAAAGGCGGCGGACAGCAGTATGAAGGGTTTTCTCATGTCATATATGCTAAAAAATCCTTGGTTGCATTGTCCGAAACAAGCCGTTGGATCCCATTCTCCATGTGCACGACAGGGTTCATGTCCTTATCGGCCGGCCGGGAAAAGAACATGAAGGAAATGTCCCCGGACAGCCCCGCTTGTTGAGCCGGGATGGGGCATGGTTATTATGTCTCCCATAGATTATCTGGTGGAAGGGCTTGTCGGCTTTTCAGGGTTCACTGGTGAACGGGAGCAGCAGGGCGGCCGGCAAGTCATGACCGGATCCGGGCTTGCTTCAGATGAGGAGCAGCCCGTGGGCGTGCTTTACAATGGTTTCACCTGGATTCGAATCCAAGAGGAAAGCCCGAGGGCTTCTTGCGAGAAGGGAGGTATCCATGGCGGATTGCAGTACAATGAAAAAAGGTGAGATTTATACCTGCAGGAAATGCGGCTTCGAGATGCAGGTGCTCCATGAATGCGATGAGGAACTATGCTCTTCCCGCGAGTGCTCCGCAAGGGAAGGATGCACCTTTTCCTGCTGCGGCGAGGATCTTGTGAAAAAAGAATAGAGACGGCATCAAGAGACTCCGGAAGGCCTTGAAGGGGTATTCCCATCCCATGTCCATTGCAAGACGTGCTCGCACAGAGGGGAAATGGATTGACCGCAACCGAGCCAAGAGAGGTCATCGATTTCCTGGATCTGGGAATACTCTGTCTGGATCGCGATGCCTGAATCCCTCTTCTTAGAACTCGCTTCTTTGAAGGACCTCGGAAGGGTCAAAAGGTTTGTCTCTCAAAATTCATGCCGTTCTATTTCTGGGTCAATTACGCTGATTCCTGATGGAATCGACTCATTGTTTCACCGGGTGAGCTTCGGGGTTTTAAGATTGTTTAACACGGCTGAGCAGGCTTTCCGTGCTATAGAGACGGCAGAGCGCGCATCACGAGAAAGGAACCGGCTCACATGCAGTATACGGTCTTCGACACCCCGATCCTCAAGTCGGTCTTTCGTATGATCTCTCTCGCCTTTCTGAAGGCATGCGGATGGAAGGTCGAGGGCAGGGCGCCCGAAACCCCGAAAAACGTGGTCATAGCCGCCTTTCATACCTCCAACTGGGACTTCCCCATCGGGCTGTCCATTGCCTTTGTCCTGGGCGTCAAGGTCTACTGGATCGGGAAAGACGCCCTGTTTAGACCTCCATTCGGCCCGCTCATGCGCTGGCTGGGCGGCATACCGGTCAACCGCAGGGGGCCGCATGACACGGTCTCGCGCACCATCCAGGTTTTTTCCAGGCACGAGCGCCTGAACATCGCTATCACACCCGAAGGCACCCGGAGGAAGACCCCCTACTGGAAGACCGGATTCTACCATATAGCATACGGGGCCCGGGTCCCGATCGTGCTGGGGTTCCTCGACTATCGGCGCAAGGCGGGCGGCGTTGGACCCACAGTGGTTCCGACCGGCGATATCGAGGCGGACATGGAGAAGATCCGCAGCTTCTACGCAAGAGTAGTTGCCAGATATCCTGAAAACGCCTGCCTTCCCGCACTGAAACCCGGTGAAACCCGTGGGACGGGAGCCGGACCTTTACCCTGAATGGGGCGAATTTTCGCTCGTCTTTTCGGAAACAGATAGCAACTGAGAACGTCCTGACGTATCCTCTGTGATGACGACAATGACGACCGACGACGATCCATGAAGCTGTTCTGGAAGAGGAGCCCGAGTTCTTCCTGCCCATGGGAAACCCGAGCCTGATCCGGCTCGATGGGTTTTCTCTGCCGACCTGGTATTCTCCCCTGTGGAGGAGGAGATATCCGGGATTCTGGTGCTCGACCCGGTGCGGTTGTTCACCCTCAACAGAGGCTTTGCCGGGATATTCACCGAGGCGCGGCAGCAAGACGGCTTATGACCCGGAATGATCCGCCGCATGAGGATGGAATCGATGCATGGATAATCCGGTGCCGGGTCTTTTGCCAAAGGCCCGGCACCCCTCTGGCTCCAGGCCACGCCTGCCCCATCCCCTTGGTGCAGGAAGACTTGAGCCTGTGAGGATGTGCTCTATTATTAGACTATAACAAAAAATAACCGGCGAGAGGCCCGATTCCTGCTCCTCATGTGATGCCCTTGCCTGCTGAACAGATATCTTGCCGGATAACAGAGTGTCCATCACCTTGGGCTCGATAGCGGGGTCATACCCCTGCTCACGGTATGTAATGCCGGCTGGTAAGGAGAATCGGTCCGCTTTCCGGGAATCGCTTCGTTGCCACGGCAACGGAGCATGGTTGAGGAGGTCGGATTTCATGGGCGCTCGATTCCTGCACGCTCTTCCCTGGAGAGAAAACCGCGCGGCCAGCTTTTTCCCCAAGTCTTTCCACAACCCTACCCCGAATGTTCTGCCCGTGTCGATCACGGAGTTTCATACCTGAAGGAATGGTGTGGCGTCAGGTGATGCAAGGTGACCATTCCAGATTCCTTGAAGGAAAGGAGGATTCTATGGAGAATCGATTTTGGAGAAAGGTTGTTCTGTTTGGCATTATGATCGCCGTATCGATCATGCTTGCGGCCTGCGGCGATGATGACGATGACGATACGCCTGCTGCCCCGGCTTCGAGCGACCAGCCTGCAGAAGGAGACAACGGCGGGGGGCCCTCGGATGGAAGCGAGCCTGAAGCCTTGGCCGGGATGCTGGGTTCTTACGACTTCGCCATGACCATCCAGGGACGTGATCCGTATCTCACGCTCGTCCAGACTATCGGCGAGAGCGAAAGGAGCCTGGTGGTAACCAACCGGGGAGGAGGGAGCTTCACGGGCACGTATGATCCCGAGGCAGGCGAGCTTGTCTTCAACGGAGGCTCCACCTTTATTCTCACCACCACCAACTACTGGGGAGACGGCACCCTTGAGAGCTTTCCCATCCTCGTAGAGGAAGACATCGTATTTCAGGAGGATTCACCCGGGGACCAGGACAATTTCCCTGTGAAAGGCTCGTTTTCGCTCCGCTACGTGGTGAACACCGTGGTGGTAGACTTTGTCAGCGAGGACGAGATCCCGGGGGTGAGTATGAGGAGGAATGACGAAGATCCGGTCTTTTATCCCTTTTATGAGCTGGACGATCTCCTGGATGAGAACGTGGAGGTGTGGCGGCAAAAGGCAAGCCTGACGTACCATGTCTTGGAGTTCCTGGCGGAACAGGTTATCCTGGTTGCCAGGACCGGTGATGTCATTGTTGGGCAGGCGGCAGGGCTCGAAGAAATCGGAAGCGTCACCTTTACGTGCAGTGCCTTTCCACCGGATGCCGCCACTGATTCCTTCCGGACACTGACCTGGATAGACGCGGACGAGAGCGGAGGAATCAACCCGGGTGATGCGTTCAGGTGGGACTTCGTCTCGTGCTGGAACAACGATGCAGGGACCCTTATCGATGATATGATGCATGGGCAGATGAGCTTGCAGGGATATGTTCAGGACGTGCAGCAGAGAGACGGCATAGATGTTTTTACCCGGTTCGGCTTTGAGCCCGAGGTGCAGACCACTGTGGCCGGCGTTGTCTACACTGATGTCGTCCAGACCGAGATCGAGGAGGAAACACCGGGCACCCTCTCCATGGACCCGAAGAGGACCTATGTCATCAACGGGGGATACAACATTCTGTTCTCCGAGCCGGCTGCCGTGGAGTAGGAAACCCTCCAGGCAAAGGCCCCCTCCATCAGAAGCGGAACCGCATGGGCTGCCGGGACCTCAAGGCCCGGCAGCCTTTTTGTTTCCCTTTTGCACGGCCCGTTTCAAGCAGGCCGTTTTTTTGTCTCTGTTTAAGCGACCCTGCCGGAATCGTGCCTCTCCCAAGGCCGGGCATCCAGGGAGATCTCTTGGAATATGTCTTTCCGACCCGGTAGATTTTTCCCGCACACAGGTGTATTATCCAAAGATTACCCGCAAAGGCCGCAGAGGCGATCCGGTCGTCTCCGGCCATAAAAAGGGGACGGGTTGCATGATATCGACAAGGAGACTGATCACCGGGCTTACGTTGCGGCTCGAGCTCTACATCAACCTCATCGTGCTCCCTCTGGCCGTGTATTACGGCACCATCGCCGGGAAGTACGAGGGGAAGAAACTCGTCTATCTCATCGTCTCAGCCTTTATTTCCGGCCTGCTCGCCACCCTGTTCGGCGCCTCGGTGAGGATCTGGAAGCTGTCCCGCATCCTGGGCGCACTGGAGAAGCCCGGGGAAGACTATGCTGCGGTCAAGCTCAGACTCCTGTCATACCCCCGCACCGAGAGCACGGTCATCATCTTGAGATGGGTATTCGGGCTCTTGTGCTGTTACCTCATCCTGAGGTCGTTCACCCCGCTGAGCTGGCTTGAGACGCTGCCGGCCTTTTTCGTGCTCATCCTGTGCATTCCCATCAACGGAGTCATATCCTACACCACCACCGAGCACCTCCTGGCGCCCGTGCTCATGGACGAGCGGATCAGGGGGATCTATCTTCCTCCGCACATGTACAAACCCTTCAGCGTCCCCTTGAGGACCGTATTCATCGTGGTCTCCGTGCTCATCATCCCGCTGGTCACCCTGGGACACTTTCTCTTTGTCTCGCACCTGCTGTCCATGCATTTCACCGACCTCTACTCCCACGTGTTCATCATCCTCTCCCTCTCCCTGGCAGCCATCTTTGTCACGGTCTACGAGTCGAACGCCGGGATCCGGTCCGGGCTCATGATGACGGTCAGGAACCTGGCCGAGCTCGAGAAGGGGAACCTGAACGTGGAGCCCATACCCCTGCTCACCAAGGGCGAGATCGGGGTCATCAGCCAATATGTCAATATCCTCGCCTTCTCCCTGCGCAACTCCGAAGAGATGTTCTCCAAGGCCTTTCGCTCCTCGCCAGTGGGCATTGTCATCTGGAAGATCGACGGGGGCTACTTTCTCAACGTGAACGAGAGCTTCACCAAGATATCCGGTTATACCCGGTCCGACGTGGTGAACAGCACCATCGGTGACGTGGGACTGTTCAGCAGCAGGGACGACTACGACCGGATGATCAACGTCCTGGTAGGGCAGGGCAAGGTAAGAGGCTTCGATACGGAGCTGTGTACCCGCTCAGGCGAGATCCGGGCGGTCGCCATCTCCGCAGAGGTGATCATGCTCTGGGAGGAGCCGTGCATGATCGCGACCATTGAAGACGTCACGGAGAAGAAGATCCTGGAGCGCGAGATCCTGAGCATCGGCGAGAGGGAGCGGCAGAAGATCGGACAGGACCTCCACGACGACCTGGGGCCGCACCTCATCGGGATCGAAGTGATGAGCGAGCTTCTGAAGAAAAAGCTCGAACAGCGGATCGTTCCTTCGGCAGACGAGGTGGAAAAGATCCGCTTTCTGATCGAGAAGGCCATCGAGAAGACGAGACGGCTCTCGCGCGGGCTCTGCCCCGTGTTTCTGGCCGATCACGGACTCGAGTCGCTTCTGCAGGAGATGGCCTCGAACATCCGGGAGGTCCACGGCATCGCCTGCGTCTTCCGGTACGATCGCTCGATCCTGGTGGATGATATCTCGGTGTGCACGCACCTCTACTCCATCGTGCACGAGGCGATTCACAACGCCATCAGGCACGGCCGCGGAGACCGGATCGAGATCGAACTGCGCTATGACGGCTGCACGGTCACGCTCACCATCACGGACAACGGAAGCGGCATGAGCAGCATGGAGCAGTCCCAGGGCATGGGGCTCAAGATCATGAATTTCCGGGCCGCCATGATCGGGGCAGAGCTGAAGATCGACAGCGCCCCAGGCAGAGGGACCCGGGTGACGCTGTCGTTCCGGCACGATGACCGCTGCGGCGAGGGTCGGCTGCAAAAGGCGGGGGATATATCATGAATGATACGGGCAAGATAAGGATACTGATCGTAGAGGACCATGAGATTTTCCGTTTGGGCATCAGGGAGCTCATCAATCACGAACCCGACCTGTGCGTGTGCGGGGAGGCGGATGATGTAGCAACGGCCCGCAGGCTCTTGAGCGAGACCGGCCCCGACATGGCCATTATCGACATCACGCTCAGGAACAGCAACGGCCTCGATCTCATCCGGGAGGTGAATGCCTCGGGCAAAGACGTGCTGGTCCTCGTGCTCTCCATGCACGACGAGCTCCTCTATGCCGAACGCTCGCTGCAGGCAGGGGCGAGTGGGTACATCATGAAGCAGGAGACCTCGCGGTCCATTGTCAAGGCAATCCGGCACATCCTTGAAGGTGGCATCTACGTGAGCCCCAATATCATGGAAAACCTCCTGAGCCGGGTGAGGGCAGGGCAGGACCCCCTGGCGAAATCACCGCTTAAGAGTCTCTCGGAACGGGAGTTCACGGTCCTCAGGATGATCGGCGAGGGCAAGGCCACGGGCGATATCGCCGAGATCATGTGCCTGAGCGTGCGCACCATCAGCACCTACCGGGAAAGGATCAAGGAAAAGCTGGGGCTGAAGAACGCTGCCGAGCTGGTCCGCTATGCGGTGCACTGGGTGGAGGAAAACTAAAACCCCCTGTAGCAGGTGCTCCTACGCGGCGCTGCATGCTGCTGGTACGCAAGAATCCGCTTCCCCCCGATTGCATGAACGCCTGCGGTCGCTTATTCTATTATTCCTGTATACTTCTGTCAAAAGGAGACTGTTGCCATGGCTGGTGGATATGCCGGGAAATTTCTCCGGGTAAACCTGACTGAAGGCTCGTGGAGCGATTTCACCCTCGACCACGATACCCTCAAGCGGTTCATCGGCGGGAGCTGTCTTGCGGCAAAGCTCTTCCTCGACCAATACCCTCTGGACGCCGATCCCCTCTCACCGGAAAATCCCCTGATGATCATGACCGGTCCTATGGTGGGGAGCGGCTTCCCCGGCACCTCGCGCTTTTCCGTCTGCGCCAGGTCCCCCCAGACCGGCATCTGGGCCGAGTCTGCTTGCGGGGGCACCTTCGGCCCTGAGCTCAAACGTACGGGATACGACGGGGTGGTCATCGAGGGAAGGTCGCAGGATCCCGTCACCCTGACCATCCACGACTCCGGGGTGCGGATTTCCGATGCCTCGTCCCTGTGGGGCAGAGACATCTACGAGGCCACGGATACGCTCAAGGCAGGGGACAAGTCCGCCAAGGTGCTGGCGATCGGCCCTGCGGGTGAAAACCTGGCACGGATCGCGGCCATCGGCAACGACAAGGGGCATTTCAGCGGCAGGGCAGGCCTGGGAGCGCTCATGGGCTCCAAGAACCTCAAGGCCGTGGTAGTGAGGGGAACGTCCGCAAAGGCCGCCAAGGCTGATGACGCAGGATTCAAGGCAGCCATGAAGACCGCAATGCAGGAGATCAAGGATTCCGCCCTGGCAGAGGGGCTCCACATGATGGGCTCTGACGCCAATATGGACCTGGGCATGGTCACCGGCGACGTGCCGGTGAAAAACTGGACCTCGGGGGGTGAGTTCGACCTGGCGTCGAACCTGAGCGGACCCACCATGCGCGAGAAGTATCTCACCAAGGCCCACGCATGCACCAACTGCCCCATTGCCTGCAAACGGGTGGTCAAGGTGGATGACGGGCCGTTCGCCACCGCAGAGGGCCCGGGTCCTGAATACGAGACCTGCGCAGTATTCGGCACCATGATGATGAACCCGGATCTCACGGCCGTGATCAAGGCAAACGAGCTCTGCAACCGCTACGGCATGGACACCATCAGCTGCGGCTCTGCCGTGGCGCTCGCTATGGAACTCTATGAAAAGGGCGAGATCACGAAAGACCGGCTGGGCGGGCTCGATCTCTCCTGGGGAAATATGGACGCCGTGCTCGAGCTGGTCAGGCAGACAGCATACCGCGAGGGGTTCGGCGACATCCTGGCGGACGGCGCGGTCCATGCGGCCCGCAGGCTCGGCGGGAGCGCCATGGACGCCGTGGTGCACGTCAAGGGGCTCGAAGCTCCCATGCACGACCCGCGCGGCTTCCACGGCATGGGGCTCGCCTACATGATGTCAAACCGAGGCGCGTGCCATCTCCAGCACTTCGTGCTGGCCACCGAGCAGGGCATGGCCTCCTGGCCCCAGCTCTTTGACATGAAGGACGACTACGAGGGGACCACGAGCGTGGGCAAGGCCTGGCTGGTGTACAATTCCGAGAACTACGGGATCCTCGCCAACTCACTGTCCATCTGCCACTATGTCGCCTACTCCATCCGGCCCGAGACCCTGCGCGATGCCTTCAATGCGATCACGGGTTTCGGGTTCGACTTTGCCGAGCTCCTCTCCACGGGCATGCGCGACTGGACCCTGAAAAGGGGCTTCAACAACCTGCTGGGCATCTCAAAAAAGGACGATATTCTGCCCAAGCGCATCATGACGGCCCTGGAGGAAGGAGGGGCCGCCGGATCAGTGCCGGATACGGACCTGCTTCTGAAAGAGTACTATGCATTGCGCGGACTTGACGAACGGGGGTTCCCGAAAGAGGACGTGCTTGTTCGGCTTGGGCTCAACGAATTGAAAGAGCGGCTGTATTGATAAAAAACCATTACAGGAGGTTCGAAGATGCCGATAAAAGCCATGACACAGGAGTGGATGGATGCCTACAAGGCAGCCATCCAGGCAGACCCGGAGTACAAGAGCATTGCCAAGGACTGGGAGGGCAGCGTCTCGCTGGTGGTCAATCCCGACCCCGCCAGGAACGTGCCTGAACCCATCTACCTCTTCATGGACTACTGGCACGGCGATGTGGGCGACTTTGTCGTGTGCGACAAGGAAAAGGCCGAGAGCGCCAAGTTCGTCATGACCGGAGATTATGCCCGCTGGAAGCAGGTTGCCTACAAGGAGCTCGATGCCACCAAGGCGCTTCTGCAGGGCAAACTCAAGATGAAGGGCGACCTGCCCTATGTGGTGAGGAACATCAAGACCGTCAACAAGGTCATCGATCTTCTGGGCAAGGTGGACACGCTCTGGCCCGATGATGATCACCAGTAGGGAAGGCCCTGTTTTCCACCCATGCCTGCCCGGCATGGAAGATGCCGGCAGGGGATCTCCTATTGGGAATGTATCTGTCCGGCCCCTCCTGCACGAGCGGACCTATGCGTGAAGCCCCCTTTGCGTGCGCTGCAGAGGATAGAGGAGGATAAAGTAAGGAAAGTAAGGATAAAGAAGGTGTGGCCTCATTCCCGTTGAAAGCGTTCAGGTTTGAAGCCGGGTCCAAGGGCTTGTCCGGGAGGGGGTCGTACCATTGATCAGGAAAAGGAGTGCAGTATGGCATATGATTCTGATTTGTCATTCAATTATTTCGGGCCCACCAAGATCGTCTTCGGGGTCAATGCCGTCAGGGACGTGGATATCGAGATGGGGTCCCTCGGCGGGACCAGGGCGGTGGTGGTGACGGATCAGGGCATCATCAAGGCGGGTCTCGTGGACGGCATCACGGCCTCCTTGGGCCGCAGGTGCGCAGGCGTGTTCAGTGACGTGCCCCAGGACACCGGTGTGGAGGTGGTGAATGCAGGCGCCGAGTTCGCCCGGGAGAACGGTGCGGACATCGTGGTAAGCGTGGGCGGCGGCAGTGTCATTGATACGGCCAAGGGCATGTGCATCCTCATGACCGAAGGCGGGACCTTACGGGACTTCAACGGAGTCCAGCTCCTGAGCAGGCCGCAGACGCCGCACATGGTCATACCCACCACTGCGGGCACAGGAAGCGAGGTCACCAATGTGGCAGTGATCATGGACAAGGAGATGGGCCAGAAAAGACTTCTGGTGGAGAACTTCAATGTTCCGGTCATGGCGATCCTGGACCCGAAGATGACAGAGAAGCTTCCCCCCCTTCTGACCATGAGCACGGGCATGGACGCCATGACCCATGCGGTGGAGGCTGTCCACAGCATCCCTCACCAGCCGCTCACCGACGGGCTGGCCCTGCACGCAATCCGGCTTCTGTACAAGCACCTGCCCGTCTGTGTGGAGAACGGATCCGACCTCCATGCCCGGGGCCAGGTGCAGATCGCAGCCACCATGGCGGGCTGGGCGTTCGGCAATGCCATGGTGAGCATCGTGCACGCCATGGCCCACTCCATCGGCGCGGTGGCCCATGTGCCCCACGGCATCGCCAACGGCATCCTGCTGCCCGACTGTATGGAGTTCAATCTGGAAGAAGCCGTGGACGGCTATGCCATGGTGGCCGAGGCCATGGGGGTCCGGGAAAAGGGCATGGATGATTCAGAAGCGGCCCAGGCGGCGATCCGGGCCATGAGGGAATTCACCCGGAAGATCGGCCATCCGCAGAAGCTCTCCGAGATGGGGGCGGGCTTGAAGGATATCGAAAGAGCGGCCGACTTGAGCCTCTCGGACGGCTCCATTGTCAACAACCCGAGGGTCGTGATGGACCCGGCAGAGGTTCTGGAGATCTTCCAGAAAAATATGTAGAAGGCATCCGGCAGGGGCTGCAATGACACCCCGGCCCCTGCTTTTATTTTTCAAGACAGGAGATCTGTGCATGACAGACAATGCGATTATTGAAAACCGGGCGGAAGAGGTCCCCTTTTCCTATGTCTTAAGCGAGCTGCTGGAGACGAACGTGAAGCAGAACCCCCACAAGCTCAAGACCTTCCAGGGCCTGTACGGCGTTGTGGGCATTGACCTGAAAGACATCGAGGCAGCCGTCACGCTTGTCTTCTCGGGCGGAAAGGCCAGGATAGAACAGGGCATTGTCGGCAGGCCCGACATCATCATCAAGACGGATTCCGACAAGGTCATCGGGCTCAACTCCATCAGCATCAAGTTCGGCCTGCCCTATTACTTCGACGAGGCGGGCATGACCGTGCTCAGGCAGATCCTCTCCGGAGAGATCAAGGTGCAGGGCATGTTCGCACACCCCGTCATCCTCACGAAGCTCACCAAGATCATGTCGGTGATGTGAGGGCCCTGGCAAAGGATCCGCACATTCTGCCGTCCTTACGCTGCCCGCCGGAACTGTACCGGTTAGTCGGGGGGCCCAAGGGTGTGCGCGCCCGGCGAGCCGCGTATCCGGGCCGGGCCGATCCGCCGGCAGGTTGGCTGTTTCGGAACAAGGTCCTGATCAGCTGTGCATGAGGCTATGCTCGCCTGGTCGAGATGAGGGGCCTTCGGGTTTGAGGGACCGCGGGATCCTCATGATCACGGGAAACGCAGCATGGGCCTGGGGATCGAGAAGGAGATTGCCCCCGTGGTCGGTGAGGATCTTGTGGGCCGCACTCAGGAACAGACTGGCGCTCCAGGGTCTCGACGTGAGCTCGGTGTCGTAGAGATCACAAAAACGCACACAGGGCCGGGTGTCTCCCAGGAGTATCTCCAGCTCGTTGTCCCGGTCGTCGATCCTCTGATCCAGAGTAATGTATGTATAGAAGGCTGTCCGGAGAACACAACCCGGGCAAAGCCCGCACCTGGAGAGGACGTGCTGGAGCAGTGAGGGTGCAGCCGCACGGCCGGCCGCTCACCAGGGGCGAATCCCGGCCCGGAGAGATCCTGCGGACCGTGCGCACCTTTTTTCTGCAAAAGGGGTTGAAAGGCTCTTGATCTTGATGCAGATTTTGTCATTATAGGAGATGAAAACGAACCGAAACGAGAGGGTTATCCATGCCGATTTATGAATTTTATTGTCAGCAGTGCAACACCATTTACAATTTTTTCTCAAAGACGGTCAATACCGAGAAGGTTCCCAACTGCCCCAAGTGCGATTCAGGTCCCCTGAAGCGCCGGGTTTCCCTGTTTGCCGCCATTACCGGCCGCAGGGACGACGGCGATGCCGACGACGGCATGCCGCCCATCGACGAGTCGAGGATGGAAAAGGCCATGGCCATGCTGGCGAACGAGGCGGACAAGATCAACGAGGATGACCCGCGGCAGGCGGCCCGGCTCATGCGCAAGCTCTCTGATGCGACAGGCCTCAGGATGGGGCCGGGGATGGAAGAGGCTTTGAGCCGGATGGAGCGCGGGGAAGACCCGGACGCCATCGAGCAGGAGATGGGAGATCTGCTGGAGGGAGAAGACCCCTTCGTGTTCGAGCAGAAATCCCGCGCAGCCGGCAGAAAACCAAGGCCCCTGGTGGACGAGACCCTCTACGATCTCTGATGGCGGGCCGGAGTTTTCCGGATTCTGTACAGGCATCGCTCCCTGCCCGTTTCTCAAGGCTTTTTTTAAGCCGAGCCATGTGTCGGTTCCCTGTCCGCGGGCAGGGTCCTTCACGGGGGCAGGTTGCCTTTTTCCCCTTTCGGGCCTATTATTCCGGCCATATGATCGTCAGTGCCCATCAGCCCTATTTCTGCCCCTATCCGGGGTTCTTTTCCAAACCCATGCACGTCTGATGTGTTCGTTCTTCTGGACTCGGTCCAGTTTCCCCGGGGCGGCACATGGTCCGATGCGCAGGCTCGTAACCCGATGAAGGAGGTACACGGTGCAGCGCAGGGGACAGTGTTTACCGGCCCCTGCAGGAAGCTCGAGATCCACCGGGTTTCCGCTTTTGCGGGAATGACTGATTGTTTGATCTTTTCGAGCTTGCATACACATCCCGGCATTCCGGTCCGTCCGGACAGGATCCGGAGCGGCCGGAAATTCAGTGCATTCCACTATCTTGGCATGTCTCAGGCTCTGCCTTGAAATGCGCAATTATCCCCGCTGAATGCAAGATCCACAACCAAGGGGATACACCACAAAAACCCTGGCATGAATCTTGATATTTATATCCGGATGTTATGAAAAACAGAGGAGGTTTCTATGTATTTCACCAAGATGGCGAACATGATTAAAGGGTTTTCCGTGGTTTTCATCATTGCGCTCTTCACCGGATGCGGGGGAAGCAGCAGCGGGGGTGATCCGACAGGTGACAACAATCCTGAACCTACTCCGGAGAGCCGTCTGATCTCCGGCGTCGCCGCAGCAGGAGCACCCGTTGCCGGGACTGTATTTGTAAAGGGCGCCAATGGTGCGGTCGTTTCATCATCAATAGGGATCGACGGCTCGTACAGCCTCGATGTCGAAGACCTTACCTCCCCGTATATCCTGCGTGCAGAGGGAACCGTGAAGGGAAAGAGCATAGGCATGTATTCCGCGGGCGTTACCGAAGGGAATATCAACATCACCCCGGTAACGGATTTCATCATAAGGAATGCCCTGAAAGGCCGGGCAGAGGATGCCTACTCCAACTGGGGGCCTGACTCAATCACCAGGGAAGCGATTGAAGAGGCCGAAGCCGATGTCCGGGCGCAGCTTGCACCATTATTGAATGCGGCCGGCGTTCCTTCCGGCATCGACCTGATCGGATCTGAGTTCAAGGCAGACCGTACAGGCCTGGATGCAGTGCTCAATGCCCTCAGCATCAGCTACAGCGGCAACACGGCAACGGTGAGAAACAACTATACCGGCTCCAGCTATACCGACGACATTACAAAGGTGAACGACGGGGCAGGCCTGCCGGAATCGGATACTGCGACGACGCGGCAGGTATTCACCGATGCTTCTGCAATCAATGCATTCTGGGCCTCTCTGGAAGACCTGTGCAGATCCACCCCCTCATCTTCGGCAATCATAGACTGGTTCGAGGAGCACGTTGCAGAGGATTATCTTGACGACGGGCAGAACAAGGAACAGGTGATCGACGAGTGGTTGGAGGATCTGGAAGAGGGAGATACTCCCATAAAAATCTCAGCCGCTATCGTAGAGATCGATGAGATCTTTCTTCCCTATACAAAAAGATACAAGGTCAGAGTTCTGTCCTATGATGAAAGAGAATGGGATTATGAAGAACTTTATATGGTTTATAATGGCTCGGAATGGCTCTGGCAAGGCAACCGCAGATGGCTCGGCTGCTTTGTCGAAGCCCGCGCATCTCTTACCGTAAGCGCTGCGGGAAGCAGTTCTTTTTCAACCGGATTCGACATTGAAGTCGATGGTGATGATAATTACGCTTACAATCGGGGGGTGAGATCCGTTTCTGTGACCGGACCCGGCCTGCCGGCAGGAGGCCTCATCTTCCAGCAAGGAAAACCGACAATCTCCAGACATGGATCAAAACATACGCGCATGTTCAAAAGGATGTTTTACCGGTCAGGCCGGAACTTGTCCGGTCGCGCCGGAATATGAATCCGAAAGGCCCGGTATCAATCAGAAGACCCTTGGCTGCTTTTTTGCAGAAGTGGATCAGGACCAAACACGTATACCCTCATATCAATCGTGACAAAGGACGAGAAACTCATCTGTATAGGAACCAGTCTGTGTAACCCGCTTGCCCGTTACCGAGCCGGCCGGAGTCGCTCCAGCCTCAGGCCCACAAAGTGTGGTCATCTCTGAGTGCCAGACTGGGATAAATGCCGGAGCTGACGCTCATCCAGTTGCCCTGCTCATAAGGGACCATGGTCAAAGGCGAAGGGATGGCGCTAAAAGAGGCCTCAGACAAAGGGATGCTCAAGAAAGGGGGACTGATCGGATTGACCTGAGGTGAATCATCTACCGGCTTACAGGACCACCATCCTTGATCAGGTCGATTTTTTGTCTGGACAATGGGGTCCACCTCAACTCTGTCCGAACATGCTGGTACCCAACAATCCCTAACCCATGATACAATATCCCCGTGGACATACCGTAACCCCGTCCTGTTTTCTTTTGTCAGATTCAAAAAAGCAGGTGTGTCCACTCCTTACAACTCAAAAGCACGCTTCCGTGGGATCAACCACTTTTATTGTCTCCTTCGGGGAATGGGAGAAAAACCCTCGCCTTCAGGCGAAGACTTTAGGACGCTTGCGATATAGAGCATTATCGTAAGTCGAGCCACACAGCCGTTGGCGATCGCGATCGAAGGATCGGCGTCTAAGTTGTGGAGGTGCGGTAGAGGGTCTTCTCCCATGCCGCCGGCTTCAAGGGGCACAGAAGAACGATTCTCTGTGGCATTATCCTGAAAGATTGTATATAATACATGAACTTTCATCTTGTTTTTTAAGGACATGAATTTGCAGATCTTGCAGATATTGAAGGGGGCAAGGAAATGAAAGAACGGGCATTGATATTGCTGCTGTGCTTGCTTGTGCTGTGCAGTTGCTCGACCATAAGCTTTGAAAGGAAGGTCGAAGGCAACACCTTTTTCTCCATGGCAGATCCCAGGGTCCGGGTGAATGTCAATCCGGGGTTCCGGTACATCGGCGAGGTCGCCATGGCCCGCCGCCACCAGAACGTGCAGGGCGCCCGCAACCTCCTCGTGAACAACAACTCCTATGTGTTCGCCGAGATCGGCCAGGACAATTCACTGACAAAAGGCGTGGTCATCAGGGTCGACAAGGTCAACAGGAGCAGCTGGCAACCCGATCTCTTTTCCGATATCAAGAACAAGCTGGTAACGGATTACGAGCAGATCGGCGCCGAGCGGTACGAGCATTTCATTGCGGTACGCTCGGATATATTTACTCCCGATGAGATGGACTTCATCATTGCTCAGGGAATGAAGAACGCCGGGCCGGCCATACTCGGTGAGCGACTGAGCTACAGCGGCTACCGTATCCCCAAGTGCTTCATGGTGGAGGCGTTCGGAATACGGGCAGGCGCCAGCAACGACACCAAGCTCTGCATCTACTATTTCGAGGATCTTGCCCGTCTCGACGAACAGTACCCCTGCCGGGAATGGATACGGGACGATCTGCCCCCGGCAGGCCGGGAACCGGTTGTCAAACGCTTTGTCGAATCGAGAAAGCGCGGCCTCTCCTTTGCAGAGAATGTGAAATGACAGGACATGCTTGCCGATGAAAGGCAACAGCAGCGCGGGCGGCAAAAAGAGCGGAATAACGATGACGAATACATTTGCAAAGCAAGGCAAAGTCCCCCATCGATCTGGAAAGGGCCGGGCGCGGGAGCAGCCCAGAGACTGGCTGCGAGACCTGTGCAGAGAGTCCTCTCTCCTGCCCCTTTGAGATTTTCCCGTAGACGAAACATCTGGATCGTGTTTGGTAAACAGATATGAGAAACCAATGAAAAGGAGATAACCATGGTGCCTGATGCAACGAGACTGATCATGGAATTGGATCTGACCCTTCCCCTGCTCGGCTTCTACGACGCGCCGGAAACCGGCGGGTTTGGGACCCTGGTAGGGCCCGAACCAGGGAAGCACATGTGCATCTTCTGTTTTTTCGAGAACTTTCGCAAGGGAGAGACCCTCGTGATCACCCGCGACAATTTCGGGTGCGGCGGGGCAGGCAACTGTCTGTGCAATGTCCAGACCAGGTCGAGGGAGGAATATATCCGCTTTCTGGTAGAAGGGGAGGGACTGAAGAGGTCCCCTGAGATCATGGGGAAGTGGGTCGACCGGAGAAGACCCTATATACAGCAGCATCGCTTTCTTCTCATGGGTCCGGTCAGGATGGAGAAGTACGAGTATCTCAAGAGCGTCACGTTTTTCGTCAATCCCGACCAGTTGAGTGTGCTCATCATCGGCGCCAACTATGACGCGGCCCCTGATGATCTTCCGCCCGTGATCGCCCCCTTCGGGTCCGGGTGCATGGAACTCCTGCCCCTGTTCGACGATCCCGAGGCCCCGCAGGCCATGATCGGGGCCACCGACATAGCCATGCGGCAGTATCTTCCCCGCGACATCCTGGCGTTCACCGTCACCAAACCCATGTTTGAGCGCCTTTGTGCCCTTGACGATCAGAGTTTTCTCCACAAGCCCTTTCTGAGAAACCTGAAAAAGGCGCGGGCCGAGCAATCGATGCAGGTGGTATAGCCGGGAGAAACCGGTTCCGGCCACGGCCGTGCGAGCCGGGAACGCTTCCGGACAACCCCGGGCGACTGCCCGGATACGATGAACATGAACGAGGAGAAATCATGTTGCGGGATCTGATCGAGAAGAACAGGTCATACCGGAGGTTCCGGGAGGATGTGCCGGTGGGGCCCGAAGTGCTCAGGGACCTGGTGGGCCTCGCGCGGCTGTCTGCGTCCGCAGGGAATCTCCAGCCCTTGAAATACATCCTCTCGTGGGAGCCCAAGAAGAACCGGCTCATTTTTCCCTGCCTGGCGTGGGCCGCTTACCTCAAGGGCTGGCCGGGGCCCGGAAAAGGCGAGCAGCCGCCGGCCTACATTATTGTCCTGGGCGACACCGCCGTTTCCAAGACGTTTGGCTGCGACCACGGAATCGCGGCCCAGAACATTCTCCTGGGCGCTGTGGAGCGGGGCCTGGGCGGCTGCATGATCGCCTCGATCCAGCGTAACCAGCTCAGGGATGCCCTGAAGATTCCCGCACGCTTCGAGATACTCCTGGCCATCGCACTGGGCAGCCCCATGGAAGAGGTGACGATCGAAGACACGGGTGACCAAGGGGGCATTGAATACTTCAGAGATGAAAACGGGGTGCACCACGTTCCCAAGCGGAGGCTGGAAGAGATCATCCTCCGGTTGTGACGGGCGGCGCGGTTTACGGCGCACCCCTGGTGCGGTGCGCCCCGGGGCGGGATGTCCCCGGCCTCTGATCCGGGCAGGAGCCGGGGAGCGGCATGAGAAAGGCGACATGGGGATATGCGGCGCGGAAGGATGAGACCTATCTTGCTCTTCGCGGCCGGTGCAGCGGCGCTGGCTGCGGTATGGTGCGGTACGGCGGTTTCCGCGGACAGCGGCCGGCCTGTCCGGTCCCAGGCCGGGCAGGGTGATAGACCGATGCCGCATCATGGGACTGTCACTGAAAACGGAGCGCCCTCTCTCCGGGTGGAGGATATCGCCGGATCAGATGCGCGGGTTCGCGTACGGAGCGCGGCGCCCGGAGAGCACGTTGCCCACGATGTCCCCGATATGCAGACAGAGCCTGGCGGGCTGTTCCGCGGTTATCTCGTCGTTTCGGCGGCCTTTCTCGTCATCTACAGTCTCGGATTCTGGCTGATCCAGGTCAGGAGGCACATGCCGGGCAGGAGGGAATGAGGGATGCGCTTAGCCGAGGAAGGGATCCGGAAGGGCCGGAATCTCAGGCGCAGCACGGTGCACAAGACGGGAATATCTGTTTGCAGGAGGCCACTGATGGTAATGCGCATCCCGGTGCTGCGGTGATGGGCCCGGGTTCGGCCTTGGGGCGTCTTTTTTTGGGGAGGGGGATCATTTTTGTAGACAAAAAGTTCTGTTCACCCGTCTCTATGAACAGCCGCATATCGAACGACCGCTGCTTGAGGGAAGCGGGAAGGCGTTTTTCGAGCCTGCGGAAGCTGCCTCGGGCAGGCGGACCCGAGGCGGCGGGGATGAGGATAAAAGCAGAGAAGAGATGCGTATGGCAGTGATGCAGGGCCGCGGCGCCGATCTCCGCGACCAGGCCGCAGCCGTGAGACGGGCCGCGGCCGGGGATCGGGATGCGTTCGAGGAACTTATAAATACCTATCACCGGAGGATATTCGCCATGGTGTACAGCCGGATCACCTCGCGCATGGATGCGGAGGACATCACGCAGGAGATCTTTGTGCGGGCCTTTCAGGGGGTGAAGTCTCTGCGGGACCCCGAGCTGTTCAAGCCCTGGCTCTACCGGATCGCGCTCAACGCGGTCAATGACTTCCTGAGGAAGAAACGCCTGCGTTCCATCTTCACCCTGTTCACCCGTGAGCAAGACCACGATGAGGTGCCCGACCCGACCGGCAGCGGTTCCGACTATCTCGAGCACAAGGAGTTCTGGGCCCGTCTCAAGGAGTTTTTCTCCCGGCTTTCCCCGTCGGAGCGCGAGGCGTTCAGGCTCAGGTTTCTCGACGGCCTGTGCATCAGGGAAATCGCAGGGGTGATGGAAAAGAACGAGAGCACGGTCAAGACGCACCTTTATCGCGCCGTAGAGAAGTTCCGCAGGGAGAGCGACCTTTCGGGGCTCCTGAAGGAGGAGAAGGCATGAGCCATGACCGCAGGTCAGGGTGCAGCATCGGGCGGGTGATCCGTTACGTGGTGGACGAGAACGATCTCGATGCCGAGCAGAGACGGCACTTGCGGGAGTGTCCGGTCTGCAGGGAGGAACTCAAGCGACTGGACCGCGGGCTTTGCCGGCTCGGGCGCACGGCTGCGGAGCATACCCCGGAGCCTGCACGGAGGCCGGCCCTGCCGGTCGAGGGTCGTGCACTGCCGCCCAGGCAGGCCCCTCTGCAAAAGCTCGTCTGGGGAACGGGCCTGGGGTTTGCCCTGGTGATGCTGATCGCCGTGTGGGCCGTGTTTCGGAGCAGTCTCTTCCCGGTGAGTTATCAGGACGTGGCGCAGGAGATGGCCGAAGACGAGGTGCTCCTGGCAGAAGTCCTCGCGCTGGAGGAGAACCCGCTGCCCGATGCATACCGGGAGATCTCTCCTGAGGAAACCGCCGGAGTCGACGAAGAGCTATTCGATTTCATCGTGCCCGTGGAAGGCTGGAGCACGGATCAGGAATCGAAAACAAAGGAGGCGTGAGATGAGAAGGATGAGTGTGGCGGCGCTTGCTGCCTGTGCAGTCATGTTCGTGTTCCCGGCCGTTGCCGAGGCCATGAGGGGCGAGGGGCCTCCTGGCAGGTGGTGGCGGATGCCTGAGGTGGCGGATGCCCTGGAGCTGAGCCAGGCAGACAAGGATTCGCTGGACGCGCTCTATGTGCAGAACCGACGGGGCCTGATCGAGATCAAGAACGACCTGGAACGGGAGCGTTTCGAGCTGGAAAACATCCTCGATCAGCAGCGTCTTGACGAAAAGGCGGCCATGGATCAGTTCAGGAAGATCGAGCGCTACCGGGAGAAGCTCTCCACGGAGCGTTTCCGGTATCTCCTTGAGGTGAGGAAGATACTCGGGCACGAACGCTACCAGAAGCTCACGGTAATGGCCAGGGATCTCCACGGGAAACGGGAAAAGAGGGGAGGGCCTCCGGCTCCTGACGCGCCTCCTGTCGCTGAGTGAGCCGGTTTCAGCCGGGGACGGATCCCGGCAGCCTGCAGTCTCTTTTCGCCTGGCACCGGGTTCTCATTGCCCGAGGCCGGCATGTTTCCCCACCCGTTCCTTTCGTGTAAAGCAACCTCTCTGCCCCATCCACGCGGGCTTTTTCGACTGATTCCCTCCATTGCCTTGGCCCCTTGAGTCCGGCAAGATTCATCCCTGGTCGAGCGGGTGACGATAAGGGACAGAAACAGGCGCCTTCACGCGGAGGCGCAAGTTTCTCAAAGGACCGGGCATGGGCTGCACACGCACACATTCACAGAGAACCATCACGAGGCATGGAGCCGCTGTATGGTTGGTGTTCCTGATCGTCATCTCGTGCGCCGCAACCGCCTGTAAAATCAGGGATGAAAGCGACGAGCACGGAGCAGTCGCCGCGGTCCTGGTCGGCCCGGAAGGCGGGATCGTGGAGGTCACTGACTCTGCGAGCGGGATCTTGGGGGCCCGGGTGTATATTCCCGCCGGCGCACTGGACAGGGAGCAGAGTATTTCCATATCCCGGAAGGACCTTCCTGCAGCTCTTCCCGCCGGGTATCGGACAGGGGGCAAGTGCATCGATTTTCGCCCGGAGGGCATCCGGTTCTCCCAACCGGTTCTGCTCTATCTTCCCTACGACGATACCAACAACGACGGGATCATCGATGGCCGGGCAGTTCGGGAAGGAGACCTCTTTGTGCTCTACTACAACAGCCTGAACAGCCGATGGGAGGAGATGCCCCTCTATGGCGTCGATACGGGCAACAACCTGGCCGCAGTGGAATCCATGCATTTCAGCACCTATCTCGCGGCCGTGGATACCGCCGATGCCCGGACGATCGATTCGGGTTTCACAGGCACGAACACAGGGCCTTTCTTCGAACCCGGTGAATGCTACCTGGGAAACGATAGCTTCTGCCACTATTCCCATATGACCGTGCTGCGCAGGAAGAGCGGGTTGACCGCCATCGTGGACAGGAACCTGACCTATGTCAACAGCGGGATTGTCGCCGCGATAAGCGAAGACGGCAGTTCGGCCGCCTTCGATGCCGCCAGTGCCTTTGCCAAGGTGCTCGCCTCGGGCGATGCGACCCAGTGGGTCTGGGAGGGTGAATTCGTCAGAGAGCACACCTTTCTCATGGATTACGAGGTGAGACAGGACGACACGATCTCCTCTCAGGAACCCGGCGATACAGGCCCAGGAGACGGTGCGGGCGGTATCTTCTGTCGGGTCGAGGCAGTCGATATGAACATGGTGAAGATAACCTGGGAGATCGACGTTTTCGAGCAGATCATCTACCAGACGACTGCCCAGGGATCCGGGCACTGCCTGGCGATACGCTTCCGCGCGACCCACCGGTGAGGCCGCAAAAAAACCCGCATACCCCTTTGCCGGCCGGTAAGAGAAAAGACCAGGCGGCGCACGAAGTCCGCCTGGTGAAAATAATGGAACTACTGGAGTAACTCCTTTTTCGGCAAATCAAACTCTCATCATGAGGCCACCGATACCAAGCATCAGCAGCTCTTTGCCGGAGAACTCAAACGATAAAAGACTGCGGGATTCTTCAATCGCTTACCATGCCTCTGGAAAAAACGGGCAGCACACTTCAGAAGACGCACAATAAAACGCGGCTAGATCGAACTCACAAAAATCTCTCAAATATCAATAGTATCAGATGGTTGATCTTGACAATGCCCGGTGCCCTCATATCATGAAATAGTGCATGGACATCTGCATGAGGGGGATTTATGACAAAATATGATGCCCCGCGTATCATGCGGGATCTCCTTCTCACCGCGGGCATCGGGATCAATGGAAACAATCCATGGGATATCACCGTGTATCGTCAGGATTTCTACGACAGGGTCATGCGCGGCGGCGTGCTTGCCCTGGGCGAGTCCTACATGGATGGGTGGTGGGATTGCGAGGCCCTGGATCAACTGTTCGACAGGGCGCTCAGGGCCCGGCTCGACAGAATGCTCAAGGGCAGCCTCCAAGTCGCCTGGCACGCTTTCACTGCCCGGATGTTCAATCTTCAGAGGAAGGCGCGAGCTCACGAGGTGGGCAGGAGACACTACGATATCGGCAACGATCTCTACCACGCCATGCTGGACTCGAGGATGGTCTACACCTGCGGCTACTGGAGAGATGCGGAAAACCTCGACCAAGCCCAGGTGGCCAAGATGGACCTGGTATGCCGGAAGACAGGGATAAAGCCCGGGATGCGGGTTCTGGACCTGGGGTGCGGATGGGGCTCGTTTGCCCGGTATGCCGCAGAAACCTATGGCGCGGAGGTCACCGGAGTCACCATATCGAAAGAGCAGGTGGCGCTGGGAAAAGAGCTCTGCAACGGTCTGCCGGTTGATATCAGGTACCAGGACTACCGGGAGGTGACCGGGACGTTCGACCGGGTCATCTCCATCGGAATCCTGGAACACGTGGGCTACAAGAACTACCGGACCTATATGAAGGTGGTGGACAAGACCCTCAAGCACGGCGGGATCGGATTTTTCCACACCATCGGGGGCAATGTGAGCCTCACCATCAGCAACCCCTGGACCACAAAGTACATCTTTCCCAACGGACAGGTGCCTTCGATCGCGCAGCTCGGCCAGGCCATGGAGGGGATCATGGTCATGGAAGACTGGCACAACTTCGGACCCGACTACGACCGGACCCTCATGGCCTGGTATGAGAAGTTCGAGCAGCACTGGCCCGAGCTGAAAGACCGCTATGACGAGCGGTTTCACCGGATGTGGCGGTTCTATCTCCTGAGCTCCGCCGGTGCGTTCCGGTCCCGTTCCATACAGCTCTGGCAGGTGGTGATAACCAAGCCCGGCTCTCCGCCACCCGACTGCAGGTTCGTGTAAGAGAGGGTGTATGCTCGAATCGGATGTGATCGTGATCGGAGGCGGCCCTGCGGGAGCGAGCTGTGCGTGGAAGCTCAGGCAGTACGGCCGGGAGGTCGCTGTCCTCGACAAGGAGACCTTTCCCCGGGCAAAACCCTGCGCAGGCTGGATCACCCCGGCCACGTGCAGGAATCTCGACATTCAGCCCGGGGCCTATCCCTTCGGCATACTCGCCATCAGGCGCATTACTGTGCACGCCTATGGCAGGTGTTTCGCCCTGCCCACCAGGCAGTACTCCATCCGGCGCAGCGAGTTCGACTCGTGGCTCCTGGAGCGGGCCGGGGTGCCCGTGCACACCCACCGGGCGCGCACGATCCGCGAGGAAGGCCGGACATTTGTGATCGACGACGCCTTCCGGTGCCGGTTCCTGGTCGGCGCCGGGGGCACTGCCTGCCCCGTATACGCGACCTTTTTCCGCGACAGGAGGCCCCGGCCCAGGGAGTCCCTCATTGTGACCATGGAAGAGGAGTTCGCCTGCCCCGGCGCCGATCCCGTAAGCCGGCTATGGTTTTTCGAAGAGGGTCTTCCCGGCTATGCCTGGTATGTCCCCAAGAGCGGGGGCTTTGTCAACGTCGGCCTGGGCGGCAAGCACCGCGGGCTCGTGGGCAGCGGCAAGGGCATCCGCGAGCACTGGGATTCGTTCGAGAAAAAACTGAGGAGGCTCTCCCTGGTCAGGGACCACGAGTTCTCGCCCCGACGGCACGCCTATTTCATCAGGCAGGACACCGGGCCCATGCAGCTGGGCAACATCTATATCACCGGAGACGCAGCCGGTCTTGCCACCATCGACATGGGGGAGGGCATCGGTCCGGCGGTCAGGAGCGGGATCCTTGCAGCAGAGGCCATTATCTCCGGCAAGCCCTATTCACCGGCCCGGATGAGCAGGCTCAGCCTGTGGAGCTTCCTGTTTCCCATCGTATAAACCAGGAGGCAAAGGATACCTTTTACCGGCACCTCCCCGTATTGCCCCTGAGGCATATGCGATTATTCTTATCTGCGGCAGCCAGTCTCTCCTTTCCGACTGTGCCGCGATCCCGGGTTTCTTCACAGGCGTACCCTTCGCCCTCATTTGAGGGCGTCTCCGGGAGATGTATCTTCCTGCGCGAGAATGCTGTCGATCACGTGCTGCTTTGAGAAATGGGCTGCGCTCAGGTAATGCATGGCCCCTTCGAGCCCCAGGATCCTCGTCCTGATTTCCCGGGGAGGATATCCTTTGCGGTGGAGATCCATGACCCGTGCTTGAAGATTCTCCATGAACCCGATCTTTGCCCCCAGGGCCTCCCTGCCGTTCTCGACCCTGCCCTTGAGCGCGCAGAAGATCGTGGAGAAATCGAGCGGGAAAAGTCGCTTCAGTGACGAGAGGATGAGTGGAAAGTCCTCGTCACGCCTCAGATAACGGATGGTCTTCCCGCAGAAGAGATCCCCGGTGAAGAGCCAACCCTCGTTCGGCTCCAGCATGCACGCATGATCGGGCGAATGTCCGGGGGTGTGGATGACCCGGAAAACGCGGTCGGAAAGCTCGATGGAATCGCCCAGAGGTGCGGCCCGTGAAGGGTCGGGGCATCCCCAGACCACTCGCTGGTAGAGCCTGAGCCCGATTCTGACCGGGTCGGCGATAAAAGGCAGGGTCTCTTCCGGGGCGTATGCAACCGCGCCGAATACCCGCCTGATCATCGCGTTGTTCCCGATATGGTCCTCGTGATGGTGTGTGTTGACGATCGTGGTGATGCATCTGCCCGCCAGCGCGTCCATGAACTCGCGGCGTGCATGGACGGCCCCGGTGTCGAAGAGCGTGTCCCCCACCAGAAAGGCATGGACCGTATACGGCACATACGGCCCCATGCTTCGGCCCATGAGAAAACCCGTGACCTCTCCCCACTTCCTGACCCGTATCATGGCTTGCCTCTCCCGGACATGGACCTTTGCCCTTCCATGAGCACTTCGGCGGACTTGAGGTTTGCCAGGATCCTCTCGAGCATGGCTTCAAACGCATCCACCTCGGCCTTTGAGAAACCGGCATAACCGAGCGAGGTCATCTCTTGAGACACGCGGGCATAAACGTCCTGAAGCTCCCGGTTCTTTGCCGTGAGCCGGATGTGTATCCTCCGGCGGTCTTCCCCGGATGGGACGCGGGTGACATGACCGGAACGCTCCAGGACATCGAGCATGGCCGTGAGGGTGGATTTTTTCAGTGAGGTCATGGCTGCAAGGTCCCGGATCGGCACATCGTCTCTTCTCCACAGGGCAAAGAGGATCCTCCCCTGCGAGGGGGTGATGTCGTGAATGCCGTGGTCCCTGAGCAGCCTGGAGAAGATGCGGCCCGATATCTGGTGCATCTGCGCGATGAGAAACGCCCCTTTCCTCGCGTGCTTCATCCCTTGTCCTCCCTGGAAACAGACGGATAAACAGTTCTAATTAAAACTATACGATATCGTACAATACATCAAGCAGGATTATTCCAACAGGACACAGAGCTCTTTCAGAAGGAGCCATTGTCCAGGAGAAGCCGGGATGATATCCATTGACCGGCCGAGGGATATGGAGTAGTTTTTGGGAAATACTGTAAGTGTCAGCCCATGAAAGGAGGGAGCCATGGACTCCGAAATGGAACTTGAAGCCAAAAAGGTGCTGATAAAGCGCAAACATGAGCTCCATGAAGAGACGCTGAGAAAGCTCATCGAGGAGCTGCAGTACAATCTGGCGCACTACGACAAGTTTGACGGCCCGGAGAGTATCTTCGCTCACGTGAAGACCAATACCGAAGCCCTTCTTTTCCTGTGTCAGGAGCGCAAGCGGGACAGGGACAAGCGCAAGGACCCCACCCAACCGGTCACGCCGATTCCCCCGCAGGGATCGGATCTCGAATAGCCGTTCCGGCTGGATGTCCGCCTCTGTGTGCGCTCCTGGCGAATGCGGAGGGCATGACCTTGATGATCTGCCGGTCATTCGGGCGATCCCCTTTTTTCATGCAGGCGAAAAAGGGGGCCTTCTCCCCGTTCGCCCAGGAGAGATACCCGATCTCACGGAGCGTGGGAGAGGATGCCCCACGTCTTCTCCTCCGGCGACCGTCACGCTCGGGGAGATGGCCCAGGCCCCTGATCCGCGTCCGGGGCCTTTGCGGATGCCTGCTCCGGAACCCCCGCGGGTTACTTCCCCGGAACAGCTTCAGGTGATGCGCGCCGGATGACACCGGCCTTTGGGTCATTACGCAACTGAAGGATGACAGAGGGTTCTTTTCAAGTACGCGCAAGCACAGTATTATGTAATACAGGGGAAAGGCCCTTAAAAAAGGAGGTGAGACCATGAAGATCGCCCGCGACATGGTCGAGCTGGTGGGGAACACCCCGCTGGTAAGAATGAACAGGGTGGCAGGGGCCTGCATGGCAGAGGTGGCGGGCAAACTCGAATTCTACAACCCCTGCTCGTCGGTCAAGGATCGCATCGGGATGAGCATGATTCTGGAGGCGGAGAAGCAGGGCCGCATCGATAAAGACACCGTGATCATCGAGCCCACGAGCGGCAATACGGGCATCGGCCTGGCATTCATGTGCGCCATCAGGGGCTACCGGCTCATCATTACCATGCCCGAGGGCATGAGCAGGGAGCGCAGAAAGCTCCTTGCCGGGATGGGAGCCGAGCTCGTGCTCACACCCGCCTCCGAGGGGATGCGGGGCGCCATTGCCAGGGCCGAGGAACTGGCTTCTGAGCATCGCAGATCGTTCATACCCCAGCAGTTTTCCAACCCTGCGAACCCGCGGATCCACGAGACCACCACGGCCCGCGAGATCTGGAACGACACGGACGGCCGTATCGACATCTTCGTGGCCGGCGTGGGCACCGGAGGCACTGTCACGGGGGTGGGCAGGTTCCTGAAGGCGCGCAAGCCCGGCGTGCACATCGTGGCGGTCGAACCCCAGGATTCTCCCGTGCTCTCGGGCGGCAGGCCGGGCAGCCACAAGATCCAGGGGATCGGAGCCGGATTCGTCCCGGATGTCCTCGATCGGGGCGTCATCGACGAGGTATTCACGGTAGGCTCCGATCAGGCCTTCACCATGGCGCGGCGGCTCATCAGGGAGGAGGGTATCCTCTGCGGCATATCGTCGGGCGCAAATGCCCACGCCGCCATCGAGATCGGCAAGAGACCGGGGAATGCGGGAAAGCTCATCGTGTTCGTCGTGTGCGACACTGCAGAGCGCTATCTGAGCAATCCCGAGCTTTTTCCTTGAAGCCTCCTTCCACGGCCTGCTTTTTTCAGGGCCCAAAGGGAGGGAACACAGTCGGATCCAGGCTTTTTTGGCTTCAAACGGTATGAAGGGCTTGCCCTTCATACCATTGATTGCCGGGCGCCCCAAGAGTCCGGGATGTTCAACCGAGGTTGAAGGTGGAACACGACAGGCAGACAGAGCTGATCAGGACAGAGAAGACCATACACAAGGTTGTGGACGAGCTGTGCAGACCCGAATCCTACGAAGGGGTCTACCAGAAGCCCACACAGGACAAGGTCATGCCCTCCATCGACGCGCTCACCGAGTTTGTGGAGCGGCTGCGCAGGGTGATTTTCCCGGGATATTTCAGTGATTCAGAGGTCTCCCTGGAGAGCATGCCCTATATCCTGGGAAACCACCTGGAGAAGGCGGAGAGGATTCTCTCCGAGCAGATCAAGAGGGGATACGGGTTCTCCTGCGAGATCACCTACGGGCAGGCGTTCATCGAATGCGAGGAGCGATCGCGCACCCTGTCACGGGAGTTCATTACCACGATCCCCCGGATCAGGAGCCTTCTGGCATCCGACGTAGTGGCCGCCTACGAGGGCGACCCGGCGGCCAGAAGCATAGGCGAGGCGATTTTCTCGTATCCCAGCATCAAGGCCATGACCAACTACCGGATCGCCCATGAGCTCTACCGCCTGGGCGTGGAGATCATTCCCCGGATCATCACCGAGATGGCCCACTCCCAGACCGGCATCGACATCCATCCTGGGGCGGCCATCGGCGAGCGATTCTTCATCGACCACGGCACGGGCACGGTGATTGGAGAGACCTGCGAGATCGGACGGAACGTCCGGCTCTACCAGGGCGTCACTCTGGGCGCGGTGAGCTTTCCCAGAGACGATTCCGGAAGGCTGGTCAAGGGCATTCCCCGGCATCCCATCGTGGAGGACAATGTCATCATCTATTCCGGCACCACCATCCTGGGCCGGGTGCGCATCGGCACGGGCTCGGTCATCGGCGGCAATGTCTGGCTCACCAGCGATGTGCCCCCCCACGCCCGGGTGGTGCAGGAAAAGCATGCCCAGTCGGTGATCATGACCACACAGAAAGAGATGGAATGAACATACCCGGGGAAGAGCGGAGCGGATTGCCGGAATGCATTGGCGGGGGCAGAAAGATTTTCCTGTGGTCTGTTGCGGGAGAAAAGGGCAGGCTCTACCTTTTGGGCTCCATCCATGTGCTCAGGCCTGACACCTATCCGCTGGACGAGCGGATCGACCGGGCATACGAGGCGAGCAGATTGGAAGAGCGGCGATGCGGATGCACTGGAGGCCATCGTGAACATCAGCCTCGGCGAGCACCCTCAGATCAGAAGAGCCCTCTTCACCGACAGGAACCTCCGCTGGTTGCCCTGTCTGGAAAAGCTCCTGGAAAGCGAGGGGGGACAGTCTGGTGATCGTGGGCGCGGGCCACCTCGTGGGGAAGGACGGCATCCTGAGCCTGCTGAGGCAGAAGGGGCACCGCCCGGTCCAGCACTGAAGGGGACTTGAAAAAGTGGCGACTGCTTTATCCGCCTGAAAAAATATTATATGAGAGGAGGGAGTTATGAAGATCAAGGCAATCGAGCTCTACCATGTATCTGTTCCTTTACCTCAGACCTTCTGGCCCACCTGGATCCCGGGTTATCCACAGACGCACAACCGGTTCACCCTCATCAAGATTGTCACGGACGAGGGCATCACAGGCTACTCGGCAGGCACGGCCCTGGGCATCGAGCGCCAGGGCCTGGGGGATCTCATCGGCGGCTACCTTATCGGAGCGGACCCGACCGACATCGAGCAGGTCCAGGGCCTGCTCAAGCAGGCGGGATATCTCGGCTGGAGGAATTTCTGGATCGAGCCCGCCTGCTGGGACATCATCGGCAAGAAGGAGGGCAAGCCCGTCTACGAGCTCCTGGGCGGCAGCGCCAGGCCCATAGACGTGTACCTCTCGACCGGCGAGATGCACGACCCGAACAGGCGCGTGGACGAGCTCCTTGCCATGAGGGAACGCGGGTTCAAGACCGCCAAGCTCAGGGTCAAGAACGCCTCGCTCGCGGACGACATCCGGCACATCGAGGTGGTGCGCAAGGGCATCGGCGATGCCATGGCCCTGGGTGTGGATGCGAACCAGGGCTGGCTGGTGACCATCGTGGACAAGGTGCCGGCGTGGGATCTGGCCCGAGCCCGGGACTTCGCGGCGGCCTGCTGGGACAACCGGATCGACTGGCTGGAAGAGCCGCTCGACTCGCGCGACTACGACGGCAACGCCGAACTCAAGAGGTACTCGAAGGTCAAGATCTCGGGCGCGGAGCTCAACTACGGCTGGGACGAGATCAAGATCATGTTCGAGAAGGACTGCTTCCATGTCTACCAGCCCGACGCCACCTTCGCGGGAGGCATTGCCCAGGTGAAGAAGGTGATCGACGCCTGCAGGGATAAGCAGCGGCTCTACAGCCCGCACACCTGGACCAACGGCATCGGCTTCTATGTCAACTGGAACATGGTGCTGGCCGACCGCGGCAATACCCTACCCCTTGAGTATCCCCTGGAGGAGCCGTCTTGGGTCCCGGAGTTCCGCGAAGGCATCATCGAGCCCATCATTCCCGACAGCGAGGGGAGGCTGGCCCCCTTCACCGGGCCCGGACTGGGTTTCGAGATTGACGAACGCAGGCTCAGGAAATACGGCACGCGCTTTTTCAGGCTCACGGAGACAGGCCTGAAGATCAAGGTGATCAGAGAAAAGGGCCTCCGGGCCGCGCTCGATCTCAAGAAGCGCAAAGAAAAGGGCTGAGCCGGCTCCGAGAAAGGATAGGCGGGCACGGTCCATCTCCCCGGTCCGCCGGCACTGTTCAAAAGAAAAAGGGAGCCGGCACCTGAAGCCCGCTCCCTTCCGGCCTGGATTTTTTATGGGGGATTTTTAAGAGATGTGTTCCAGCGCGATCCTGAACATTCGCCTGATGGGCTCTGCCGCCCCCCAGAGGAGTTGGTCGCCCACGGTGTAGCAGGTGAGGTATTCTCCGCCCATGTTGAGCTTGCGGATCCTTCCCACCGGAACATCGAGCCTGCCGGTCACCGCTGCCGGAGTCAGCCGCTTCAAGGTTTCTTCCTTGGTGTTGGGGATCACCTTCACCCAGTCGTTGTCATTGGCGATGATATCGGTGATCTCGCCCAAAGGCAGGTCTTTCGTGAGCTTGATGGTCAGGGCCTGGGAGTGGCAGCGCATGGAGCCCACCCGGGCACAGATGCCGTCGATGGGGATGGGTTTTTTCGTGCCGAGGATCTTGTTGGTCTCGACAAAGCCCTTCCACTCCTCCCTGCTCTGGCCGTTCTCAAGCGCGGAGTCGATCCAGGGCAGCACGCTTCCCGCCAGCGGGAATCCGAAGTTCTCCTTCGGGAACGAGCCGTCGTGCATGGAATCGAGCACCCTTTTGTCGAGATCCAGGGCCGCGGAGGCCGGGTCGTCCAGGAGCTCTTTGGACTGTCTGCCGATAAAGGCCATCTGCTCGATGAGCTCGCGCATGTTCTTGGCGCCCGCGCCGGATGCAGCCTGATAGGTCATGGAGGTCATCCACTCCACCAGGCCCTGATGGAACAGGCCGCCCAGCCCCATGAGCATGAGGCTCACAGTGCAGTTGCCCCCAATATAGTTCCTGATGCCTTTGTGCAGGGCATTGTCGATCACCGCGCGGTTCACCGGGTCGAGCACGATGATGCTGTCGTCCTGCATGCGCATGGCCGACGATGCATCGATCCAGTAGCCGTTCCACCCGGCCTTTTTCAGTTCGGGATAAACCTGTTTGGTATGGTCGCTGCCCTGGCACGTCACGATGATATCAGTGGTCTTCAGCTCCTCGATGTCATACGCATCTTTTAAAGGGGGGATATCGAGACCGATGGCAGGGCCTTTTTGCCCCACCTGGGAGGTAGTGAAGAAGATCGGTTCGAACCCGTTGAAATCCTTCTCCGCGGTCATCCGATCCATGAGGACCGAACCGACCATGCCGCGCCAGCCGATGAATCCTGCTCGTACCATGTGACCATCCTTTCCCTTGATGTATTTGTACCGGCCCTTTTCGGGCCGGGAAATAAAAAAGCCTGGGCCCCGCCGCTCTGTGAAGAGGGAAGGCGCTCTTTTTTATCAGATTCACATACCGGGAAAACGGGCATAAATCAATGGGCAGTCCGCAGCGATCTCGGGGGCGGGTTCAGATTACAGTTCAGGCGTCCACCTGCAAGGGAGGGCTTTCTTCCCGCCTTCGCCTGCGGAAAGAGATGGCCAGGAGAAATCCTGAGGCCAGGAATGCAGCCTCGATGTGCAGGGCTGCGGCAAAGCTCCCGGTCGTTTCTTTGATAAAGGCGAGCAGAAAGGGGCCTGCGATGCCACCGAGACCGGACGCGCTGAATATCAGGCCATAGATCTTGCCGATGTGGGCAGGGCCGAATTCGTCGGCGGCAAAGGCGGGCATGCAGGCGAGCCCACCGCCGTAGCACGCCATGACGCAGAAGGCGGTCAGGGAAAAGACCGCGATATGGGTGCTCTGTGCCAGGAGAAGATATCCTGCCGCCTGGGTGATGAAGAGAATCGCGAATACCCGGTAGCGGCCCACGGCATCCGAGAGCCACGCCCACAACAGCCTCCCGGCCCCGTTGAACAAGGCCGCAACCGCCACGATATTGCCCGATGCTATGACGATGGCGTACATCCTTTGGGGCGTTGCCTCTCCGGAGATGTTTGCGATCATCACGTCCTGCGCCATGGGGGAGAGCTGCGATATCAGACCGAGCCCGGCGCTGACCGTAATAAAAAGCATGACCCAGAGGAGCCAGAACCTCCCGGTTCTGATGGCCTGGGGAAAGGTGAACGAAGGGGCAAGGGGTGTATCGGATGGCAGATCGGGGCCGGTTCCCGCAGGCCTCCATCCAGGAGGCGGGTTGCTGAGAAAGAGCATTGCCCCGCTCACCAGCAGCAGGCTCACCCCACCCCAGAAAAAGAAGACCCGGGCCACGCCCAGTGAGAGGATGAGGGCGGGTCCCACGTTGCCCATGACGAATGAGCCCAGGCCGTAGCCCATGAGGGCAAGCCCGGTGATCAGTCCCCGCTTGTCAGAAAACCAGCGGATCAGGGCGGTCAGGGGCGCGACATAGCCGAACCCTCCGCCCAGACCCGCGATCAGCCCATAGGCGACATAGAGGAGTGGGACGCTCTGCGCTGCATTGGCAAGCCCTGCCAGGACCAGCCCCGATCCGAACAGCACCGCCCCGGCGAGGCCCACGAACCGGGGCCCCTTCTTGTCCACCAGGGCGCCGCCTGCAGCCACAGAAACGGCGAACATGACCGAGTAGATCATGAAGGCGCCCTGGGTCGTGGTCTCAGACCAGCCGTGGGAGGTCATCATGGGCTTCTTGAAGATGGACCAGGCATACACCGTGCCCAGGCAGAGCTGTATGATCACTGCGGCTATGACGATCCGCCAGCGCCTGTTTCCCGGGCTGTTCATTTTATCTCTCTCCCATACTATGGATTTTCAAGCGATCCGTGTAAGCATAGTTTTCAAAGAATATCCTGTAAAGGCGAATGTTGTCGTATCTCCTGTATCTGGTTTCGATTTTTCCGTGAACACAAAGTCCGCCTTCATTGGTTCCGGTTAGATGAGTCCGGTGGAAGCTAGAAGAAGGGAACCCTCTCCGGACAGGAATGTAAAACTAATGTAATCTATTTGTAATCCTATTTTGAAATTGAATATTTAGATTGTACGGCATCTGCCGGGTGCACTATGTCTTCGGGCATGTCCAAAACACCAAGGAGAACATCCATGAGCTCAGACAGCCCTGTGCATCCGTACGGCTCCCAGGCCAAGATCCTTCTCACCAGCGTGTTCGGGCCGTTCGCGCAGGATGACGAATACGGCAGCCGTGCCATCAACCCCATGGAGCTCTACCACAATCAGGTCACCCGGGAGCAGGGGTCCTTCTCGCTGCGCATGTTCCACCGCTCGTTCGGGCTCATCCTCATGAAGGAGAATATCGACGCGCCGTGCACGCTGCTGGACTTTCCCGACCTCGAACGCTTCGAGCAGGAGATCTCGGACAATGCATACGACATCGTGGGCATCAGCGCCATCATGCCCAATATGGGCAAGGTGAAGAAGATGTGCGAGCTGATCCGGGCCTGCTTGCCCCATGCCGTGATCGTGGTCGGAGGTCATATTGCGAACGTCGAAGGCATCAGGGAGCGCGTCGGCGCCGACCATGTCTGCCGGGGCGATGGTGTGCGCTGGTTCCGCAGGTTTCTGGGCCTGAATGAAGACGCCCCGATCACACACCCCTATATGCCCTCAGGCTTTGGCACCCGGATCCTGGGCATCGGGGTGAAGGATGAGCCCGAAAGCACTGCCGCGATCCTGATCCCCTCGGTCGGGTGTCCCGTGGGCTGCAACTTCTGCTCCACCTCGGCCCTGTTCGGGGGCAAGGGCAGGTTCATCAACTTCTACGAGACCGGAGACGAGCTCTTCGCAGTCATGGACGGCCTGGAAAAGGGACACGGCGTGCAGTCGTTCTTTGTCTTGGACGAAAACTTTCTCCTGCACCGGGGCCGGGCACTGAGGCTGCTCGAGCTCATGGAGGAGCAGGACAGGTCATGGTCCCTGTTCGTCTTCTCATCGGCCAGGGTCCTGCGGTCGTATTCCATGGAGCAGCTGGTGCGCCTGGGCGTCTCCTGGGTGTGGATGGGGCTGGAAGGGCAGGAGAGCTCGTACCGCAAGCTCAACGGGGTCGACACCCGGGAGCTGGTGAGCGAGCTGCAGTCCCACGGCATCCGGGTCCTGGGCTCCACCATCATCGGGCTCGAAACACACACCCAAAACAACATGAACGCCGTGATCGACTATGCCGTGAGCCACGATACGGTATTTCATCAGTTTATGCTCTACACGCCCATCCCGGGCACGCCCCTGTACGAGGAGCACCGGAAGAACGGCACCCTGCTGGGCGAGGACGAGCGGCCCGCGGCCGACAACCACGGGCAGTACCGGTTCAACTACGTCCACGGGCACATCAGGGATGGACAGGAGACCGGGTTTCTCAAGGATGCCTTTACCCGCGACTTCCAGGTGAACGGGCCCAGCCTGGCCAGGATGATCCGTGTCATGATCAGCGGCTGGGAGCGCTACCGGAATCACCCGGATGAGTGCGTCCGGAAGCGGTTCAGGCGCGAGACGCAGGAGCTCGGGACCACCTATGCCGCAGCCCTGTGGGCCATGACGAAATGGTACCGGGCCGACCGGCGGATGCACGCAAGGCTCAAAGGCATGTTGAAAGACCTCTACGCCCTGTGCGGGTGGAAGGCGAGGATCGCAGGCCCGTTTATGGGGATTTTCGCCCGCTTTGCCATGGGCCGGGAGCAAAAGCGCCTGGAGAGCGGATGGACCTACGAGCCTCCCACCTTTTGCGAGAAGAATTCCAGGGCCATGGCGCTGGAAAGCCCGGTGCCCGCTCGTGAAAGCCCCATGCCTGTGAGGCGGCCCGTGCTCACCCCTGAAGATCGTATCCCGGCAGTTCTGAACCGCACGTGAAAGGGGTTGAAGGCCCCTCACCTTGCGCTCAGGCTCATGAACAAGCATACCACCACGGAAGCGGCGGCAGCGCTTTTCCGAAAAGTGCATCCAGACCGCTGGATTCTTCACCGGTTCCGCTGCCAGGGATGCGGCTCTTCAAGAGGGCGTGCAGGGTCCGTTCGGATCTGGACTGGCGATATGAGAATGAAATCCGCATGATCTATTCCTCGGAGTTCGATGGACACCATCTGCGCAGGCGCATCTCAGAAACCCATGAACGCTTTTCCGCTCGCATCCCGGTCCGATAACAGGCTGAAAGGTTGAGATCGAGCGGCGTAAAGCTACCTATATATCAAGAGACAAGGGCACAATAGGATTCCCCAGTCGGCACAGAGGGGAAAGGATGGTTATCTGCGCAGGGCAGGCTCGATCTCATACTCGTGGCCTCACCACGCTCATACGGATTTAAAAAAGGCAAAAAGGCGGAACAGACAGGCCGGAAACGGCCCTTCGCCTGTATAGATATGGTTTCTCGTGAGGTCATACCTCTGTTTATGCGAACGCCTCTGCCCATCCCTGCACAGAGGCTTGGATCTCCCCTGAAAGCCTTCTCCGACGTCTTTAAAGGCTGGGGAGGCGGGTCGAAGGGCTTGTCCTTCAAAGATCCATGCCATTATTACAACCGCAATGAGTGTGCACATGGAGCTGGACCGGTATGCCGGACCAAACCAAGATGACCGAGCCCCGCGAACCGCGCGCCGCGCAGAAGATCGCCGTGGGATCGGTCTCGGAGGGAGTGGTGGGGGCGGGAGCGGCAACGGTTGCAGTGATCGCGCTCACCGGTGTATTCCCGCAAATCCTCCTTTGTGTGGCAACGATTACGGCAGGATCCGCCCTCATGCTGCAGGGAGGGGCCATTGCCGGCAGATTTTCCGCGCTGATCCATGAGGCCTCTGCAAGCCGGATCGGAAGCTCGGAGCTGGGCGGCGGCATGACGGCAGAGTTCATCGGAGGCGTGGCAGGCATTGTTCTGGGCATACTCTCGCTCCTGAATATCTATCCCCTCGTTCTGCTGCCTGCCGCGGTTGTGGTGCTGGGCGGCGCCTTGATCCTGGGGAGCGGTATCGCCGCCCGGATGAACATGCTCCTTGTGGAAAGGATCGAGTCACGGAAGATCGCCCGGGAAATAGCCAGGCAGGCCATATCGGCGGCCGCCGGCGTACAGGTGCTCATCGGGGTCGGCGCCGTGACCCTGGGCATCCTGGCCCTGGCCGGCCTGAGTCCGGTGCTGCTGAGCCTGGTGGCGGTCCTTGCGGTCGGGATTTCAGATCTCCTGAGCGGGACCGCATTCGCAGGCAGGATCGTGAATATGTTTCAGTGACGAGGTCTTCGGGCACGTCCTGCTTTCTCTGCCCTTTGTCCCATGACACCGCAGCTCTTTTGCGAACGCACCTTCCCTTCTCTCCCCGCTTAGGGCCGGCATCCTTCAAAAAGGGGCCCTCCTATCCGTTCACGATTCTCCCGCGAAGAGCTCTTTCATGCGTATCAGGACAGAGAGATCCCCCAGGGCCGTGTACTTGTGCTCCAGAAACATCTGCTGGCTGTCTGCCCTGTTGCACAGGATATCCATCCATAGATCGAAATCGCTCCGGATGGTGAGGCCGGGCGATTCCGCAGCGCCCTTGGCCGCCCGGATCGTGCCGTTGTCTATGGCGAAACAGTACGAGTCCTCGTGCCTGCCGCTGAAGTCAAACTGTATGACCGCGCTCATGCCCTGGGCAGCCTCGGGCTTGAATGCCGCCTGCATGAGCGTCATGAACTCGCCTGGGTCCTCCGGCCTGGGCACGAGGCCCCTCTCGAAAAACTCACGCACCGTCACTCCCTCGCGGATGCAGGCTTTCCACATCAGGTCGCCCGCCTGGAGAAAGAGCCGGGGATCGTCGTGCATGTCCTGGGTGATCCTCGACAGGGTCTCCTCCGAGACCGTGCCCTGCTCCACGAGCTCACTGCCCGCCCGGCGGGTCGCATCCAGGACCTCGGCTGACTTGCGCTTCAGGGAGGGGATGGTCAGTCCCTCGGCCATGGGCCGGTAGATTTCGGCTGCAAGTATCCCGAAGCGGCCGTAGAGGAACCTGACCCAGGATGAGAGCTGGTCAAAGACCGAGTGCTCGGGAAAGCCCGCCACGGAGAGAAAGGCGACCCGGGGATGCCTGTGGCGTAACGGATGCAGGGTCTCCTTTCCCACAGAGATGAAAAAGGGCTGGAGCACGGGCAGGGTGCGCTCGATAAAGGCCTTCATATCCGCGTTGACCGTGAAATGGTACAGCGGAAAGGCATAGACGGCCAAGTCGGCCTTAAGCCACTTGGGGAAAAGCTCTGCGGTCATGTCGTCTTTGATGGCGCACACCCCGGGGGTGGCGGTCCAGCAGCACATGCATCCCCTGCATGTCCGGACCTTTTTCTCCCGCAGATCCACCACGTCCACCTCGGCCCCGGCCTCCCGCATGCCTTCTACCAGGGCGTTGAGCATGATCTTGGACTTGCTCATCCCGTCACTTCTCGGACTTCCGTTCAGTGCCAGTACGTGCATGATAACCCTCCTATAACGCATGAATATATCCGGGTTCGATATTGTTAGCAAGAAAGTTCCTTTTTTCTCGTTCCCAGCCTATTTCAGACGGACAGGCCCGGGTGCACAATGGTTCTGCTTGAAAAAAAGCCCGCCAGCGCCTCAATCTATCGGCATGGCTTTCCGATAGAGGGTCTATGGTTGTACGCGCGTCCATACGTCCGAGATATAACAGTCTTTCTTGCGAGGAGAAGCGGATTTGACCGTGAACCTCTCTCATTTTTTCCCGTCCATGCTGCCGTCCCTGGCGAGCCTATTGGTCAGTGCCTCACTGATTATTCTCATCACCCGGTTCGCAGAGGGGAAGAAGGAGTTCAGGCTGCTGGCGGCCTGCTGCATGGTGAGCCTCTTCTGGAACCTGGCCCGTCTCGTGCTGTCCCTTTTCTCCGGATCGTGGACCGCTGCGCTCCTTGTCGAAATAACCCGGCCCCTGCCGGTCGTGGTCATCCCTCTTGTGCTCCACCTGGTGCACCGCTATCTGGGTGTCAGGGGGAACACCATCGCCCTGTGGATCGCATATATCCTCTCGTTTCTGATGATCGGCGTCTTCTGGATCGACGGGAACGAGGAGATCCTGACGGCCCCTTTTCTCATTGTATCGTCAACCGCAGGATCAGCGTATGTGTTCCTGCGGTTTTTCTTCCTTCCCGATCATGCCGCAGGCCGGGAAAGTGCGCTCAACAGGGGGCTCATGGCTGCAGGATCAGTCCTGTTCCTAGTGTTCCCGGGCCTGGATGCGCTAACGGACGGTGCGTGGGGTTTTGGGGGGTTTGCCTTTGTGCCGCTCGTTCTCATCTCCTCGGCCATGGCGGCCAGGCCGGGAGACGACCCAAAAACCGCGCCCACCCGGGAGAACCTGCTTCATACCTTCATCATGAGCTTTGTACTCTTTCCGCTCATCTGCGATCTGCTCTTTGTTCTGGGATCGGTTCACGATCTGCAGGTGGGCGATTTCCTGTCCTGGCGGTTCCATCACACCACGATCACCGCGGTCTCCCTCCTGGCCGCGGCCGGCTGCGCGCTGTTCTCCCTGCGCAAGGTGCCGGGCCGGGTCGATGCCCTGCTTTATGTGGTTATCTGTCTCCTGGTGTGCGTCGTCAATCTCCGGGATCTCATCATCACCGGGCTGCCCGAGGATTTCTCGCGACGGATCATCCTGATCAACGATATCTTCCTGGTGAACCTCATAGGGATCTGCGGGCACCTGGTGCTGATCGTCTGCCGGAAGGCTGAGCAGGGAAACGCTCTGCTGCCCTATGTGCCGGGGCTGCTCCTCATCCCGTTGTTGCTGTACGAGTCACGCCTGGGAGCGAGCGTCTTTCCTTACGGGATCGTTGCGCTGGTGGGACTGGGACATTTTCTCTTCATCGCCATGTTTGTGGTCATGATGTTCTGGTGCATCTTCATGCTGGTGAGCGCGTACCGGCGCGAGCAAAACCCGAGCCGGAGAAGGGGAACAGCCTTTATCGCCTCCGGAATCGTGTCCGCCGTCCTTATCCTCGCGGGCAGCATGATGACGACCATGGGGCTGAGTACCTATCCTTTTTACAATCTCGCCTTCATCTCCCTGATGCTTATGGGATACGGCCTGTTCTACAGCGACATCAGGGGCATGGGCGCCCAGGCCAGAAGACAGACCCTCTCGCAGGGCCTGAGGCTGCTCCTCTCCCTTCTCTATCTGGCGACCGCGCTGGGTGTCATACATATCCTCAAGGACTACCCGGTTTCCCATATCACCGACAGCATCATCCCCTACGGGATTCCTCCCCTGCTCTCGTTTCTGGGTGCGGGGTTCCTCTCCCTCTTCGTTCTGGGCCTGGAAAGAAACCGGCCCGAGAGCCAGCTCTTCAGCCTCATCAGCTTCTGTTACACCGCATTGAACCTGGATATCTTCCTGCAGTGCATTGTCACCGACCACACGCTTGCCCTGATCATCTCGCGGATCGACCATTTCTTCCTGGCGCTTCTGCTGCTGGGAGTGAATATCCACCTGGTCTATCTGGTCATCGGCAAAAAGGACAGGTGGTGGGTTGTCTATGCCGCATACTTCGCCGGCCTGATCATGGCCCCCCTGACCCAGACCGACCTCTATTTCGAGGGCGTTCACTCGTACTTCTTCGGGCTTTTTGCCAAGAAGGCTGCGGCATATGACATCATGAGCGCCCTGTGGGGCGCAGGTATCTGCTACAGCATCTTCCTGCTCTACAGGGCATTCAGAAATCCCTGGACAAGCCGGCGCGCGAGGGTGAGGCACACGCTCACCGCATTCATCATCATCGCCGTCCTGAGCATCACCAACAACCCGGCCATCTACGGGTACGAAATCTATCCCTTAGGTTCATTTATTTTTTTCGCGCTGTTCTTTCTTGCCTACGGGCTCTTCAAGTTCAACCTCAAAATAGCCCTTCAGTATATCCGCATCGTCCTCTTCTGGCTCGGCCTGTCGCTCGCTATGATCGCGGCTGGGTTCTCACCGGGCTTATTCCTGCATGAAGGGCAGGAAACGGCCCGTGCATTGACGGGCATCCTCCTGGTGGTCTTCTTGTTCCAGCCGGCCAAGCGCGGCTGGAACGCAGTGCTCGATCTGTTCATGACAAAGTCGGACGACATGCTCAAGGACAGCTATTACACGCTCACCGGCAAGCTGTCCCGTATCCACCACCGGGAGACGATTCATCAGATGCTCTACTCCTGGTTTTTCGAAAACATCGAGAGTTTGAGCTTTGCCTCGCTGTTTTCGCTTCCGGATCTCTCGGGCAGGCAGGTGTTCTTCGGCTGGAAAACATGGAACGCCCGGAATGACGCTGGGCTCTTCGCCGACTCCGGGCCCAAAGACGTGGAAAGCAAGAGCCTGCACATCAGGGGAGATCACCCCCTCATCAAGATATGCAGGCGCGAGCAGATGCTGTGCACCCAGGAGAGCCTGGTGCGGATGAACCCGAGCATCCATGCCTTTGACGGCAGAGAGGGCCTTCTCAAGGACAGCGAGGTGATCATCCCGGTGATATCCAAGGGAGAGCTCCTGGGGGTCATGCTTCCCGGCAGGAGAGCCGACGGTTCGCACTATTCGCACACCGAGTTCGATATCTTCCAGAACATCTCCCTGGTGCTCGGACCGCTGATCGAGAACGCAATGCTGCTCGAGGGGCTGGAGGAAAAGGTGAATCTCCGGACCAGGGAGCTGAACCGCGCCCTGGCCGAATCCGTCCGCAAGGGCCAGGAGCTCAGGGAAAACAGTGACATTATCGGCAGGCAGAACAAGATATTCCGCACCCTGCTGGAAACCAGCACCCGGATCCATCACCTGGACAACGTTGACGATCTGTTCTCCTTTATTCTCAGTCAGCTTCACACGCTGTTCTCGGACTTCCGCGGCGGCATCATCCTGGAAAACAGGAGGCGAGGCATCCTGGAGGCGATGTCGTTTCTCGGCATCAGTGAGGCCGAACAGAAGGTGATCCTGGAGCTGAGGGAGGAGATTATGACGCCCGAGTTCGGAGATACCCTCAATCATGCGTTGTTCACAAGGGAGATACCGGCCTCGGCGAGCGATGTCTGGACCGTGTTCCCCATGGAGGGCCGGGAGAGCGGAATGATAGGGTATCTGATATTCAAGGGCCAGGAGCTCGATCGCCTGACCAAGGAAATATTCGCGGTATTTCTCGGACAGCTTTCCGCCGTGACCCAGAACAAGCTCCTCATGATCCAGCTCGAGCGCATGGCGAGTACGGACGGGCTCACAGGGCTCTATAACCGCGCTTTTTTGAATCAGGAGCTGAAAAAGGTCATCGATCACGCCAGGCGGTACAAGAACATGCACTTCTCGATTATGATTGTGGACGTCAATGGGCTCAAGCGGATCAACGATACCTATGGTCATGAAAAGGGTGACGAGGCCATAGTCCGGGCCGGAAGGCTGCTCAGGTCTGTATGCAGACAGACAGATGTCGTTGCCCGGCTCGGCGGGGACGAATTCGCCATACTCATGCCTTCTACGAGCCTGAGTCAGGCCGAGATCCTCTACGGACGTATTTACCAGGCTGCGTCTACGCTCAAGATTTTCGTGTCCAGGCCCGGAGAGCAGCCCGCCGCCATTCCTGTTCGCATGAGCGTCGGCCTGGCCTGTTCCGACGATACACCCCCGGACATGGTCATGAAGAAGGCCGATGCCCTGATGTACAATGTCAAGAAACAGTACTATGCCAGCATGAAAACAGCACGCGGCTAGCGAGAAGACCAGAGGATGACGCCCGTTCCTTAGGAAGGGCTTAAGAAGATGGAATTGCTGCTGTACCAGCCCTTCAGTGGGGGTTGAGCCTTTCCTCAGTAACGCGTATTGTCCTTCTTATGGGATCGGGGCGCCGCCGGGCTTGCATACCGCGGCAATGCTTGAACATGGGGGGCGGGGTGGTGTGATGCTGGTCCACACCGCAAGCAGGCGGCCCGGATGGAATCATCGTATCCGGCGTCTGGCGGCGCGAGACTGGATGGACCGATAAGGATGAAGGTGAAAAGGTATGAAAGAACAGGGCCGTTTCTCACAAGCAGAACACGGGTATCACCCTGCATCCGGCCGACATCGCCCCTCTCGCGGGGGCAGGGGCGGTGAGAAAGCGGTGTAGGGTCACGGTACCCGAGAACGAGGTGTATCATGGATACTCCGATTCTTGCCACCATGTCGGACACCGAAATCGATCATTACGTGAGCAGTATCAGCCTTGACAATCTCTCGGAGGTCTGTCTGCAGATTCGCATATACTGCGAGCACATACAGCGTATTGCCAGAAAACGCAATGATCTGTCGCCGGAGGCGCGGATCATGATCGAGAACCTGGCAAAGCTCAGCAAGGCCATAGCAGACGTGGGTCTCATTTCGTCACTCGAAACGCCCAGGGCCTGAAGCTTTTCTTAAGGGGGAGGCGGGTAAGGAAAGGGGGTCTTCCCATCCCGGTATATCCCGGCAACATACCCTCCGCGCAGGCGCCCAATTCTCCACTTTAATGATACCGCATTTCTGCCCGGGCATTCTTCGGAAGCAGCCCTTACGATTCCCTGCTCCTTTTTTCGCCGGGCATGGTCCCCCTTCTGAGAGATCCCGGTCGCATGGCCCGCGCATCAAGTTTTCGTCAGGATGTGCCGAGGGGTGTGGCATGAAATCTCTCAGAAGAGAGCAGGAAACGAGCAGCCGGAAGACCGTAGGGGCCATGCCGCCGGCAGGGCCGGATCACGCACCCGGGCAGCCGGACACGCCGGTGACCGCCGGAAAACGGCCGGTGTGTTGAGGCTCTTAAGGGCGGGCCCGTGCTGATCACCCCCCTTTCCGGAAGGATGAGCCTTCGCAATCTTCCGGTAGCGACTCTTGCCATCATCCTGATCAACTGCGTGGTGTTCTTCTTCTTTCAGTCTTCAGACCCGAAAATATACCAGGATGCCAAGGATTATTACCTTGACTCGGGTCTTGCCGCACTGGAGGTCGCGGCCTATGAGCAGTACCGGGAATTCGGGTCTGTGGTCGATCCCGATGCCGTCGGTCAGGATGTCCCTTCCACTGCACGCCTCCGGGATGAGATCTTTTCCCTCATGGTCGCCATACAGGATGATGACGAGTTCATGACCAGGCTTCAGGATGACCGCATCATCACCCCCGAGATGAATATCTATGCATCCTGGCGAGAGAAGCGCAGCAGCCTCGAGGGGCTCCTGGGATCCACCACGGTCATGCGCTACGGGTTCAGGCCCGCGGACTGGAGCGTGAAGGGCGTGTTCGGCCACATATTCCTCCATGGCGGGTTCATGCACCTGCTGGGTAATATGGTCTTTCTCTGGCTGGTGGGGTGCATTCTCGAGCTTGCATGGGGGCGCATGCTCTTCCTGTGTCTCTATATCGCGGGCGGGCTCTTCGCAGCGGCACTCTTCGGCACCGTGTACCATGCAAGCAAGATCCCGCTCATCGGTGCGTCCGGCGCCATTGCCGCTTTGATGGGCGCCTATGCCGTGCTCTATGGAAACCGCAGGATCAAGGTGTTTTATTGGCTCGGGTTCTCTTTCAATTACACCCTGGTGCCCGGGCTCGTCATCCTTGCCCTGTGGATCGGGAACGAGGCCTTTCAGCTTCTGTTGGGACCTGAGAGCCGGATCGCATATCTAGCCCATATCGGTGGCTTGGGAAGCGGCGTTCTCATGGGCCTTGTCCGCCGGAAGATCCGGGGCGAGGATCCCGAGGAGGTCCTGGAGCAGGGCAAGGATCCGGGAGAAAAAGCCGTATCGCTCCTGGATGAGGCCTTGCAGCGGGTGGAGAAGCTGGACACGCAAAGAGCGCGCGTCCTTCTGCAGCAGGTGCTTCAGATCGACCCGAACAACCGGACTGCGCTCACCCAGATGTATCACCTGGACAAGATCGACCCGGGCAGCCACGAATTCCACGACAGGGCCCGCAGGCTCCTGGTGCACCTGGCCGACGACCGGCAGGCCCACCGGGAAACCCTGGCGGTGTATCAGGATTATATCCAAAAAGCCCACGGACCGAGACTCCCTTCAAGCCTGCTCTTTTCCGTCAGCTCGTATTTCGCCGCCACCGGCCATCTTGGGGAGGCGGAGCGGATCATGGGCTACCTGCTCACGAGAAAACCCGATCTCGCGAAGATGCCCGAAGGACTCCTGCACATCGCCCGGGCGTGCATGAAGGGCGGGTCGAAGGGAAAGGCCAAAAGCTATCTCCAGGTGATCTGCATGCGCTACCCCCTCTCCAGGGAGTGCCTGGTAGCCAGGCGCCTTCTGGACGATCTCGACGATTGATCAGGCGTGCTGTTCTATGCGGCGCAGGAATTTCTCCGCATAGGGCATAGGGGATGATTTCGTTGTCAGGGAATTTCCGCATGAGCTGTTTGAGGGTCTTGACAGCCTTCTCAGGACTGAGCATTTTTTTGTAGAACAACCTTACACGGCCGGGTTGAGCGCGCTCAGGAGGCGGCCGCTCGTGGCCGGGACGATCACCTCTGCGGGGAGCGGGAGCAGCAGCCCGACAATGCATGCGGCGAAAAGCCCCATGCCCGCTGCTGACAGCGCATTAAATGTGATCGTTATCGTCAAACAGGGATTTTTTCATAAAGACCAATGCATACGTTTCATTGACTCGCATGTGAGGGCCCCTATTATGAAAAGCAGGTCCCTTAAAAAAACCAGGGCCTGAAGACCTTAAAAAAAGGAGAAGATATGGACGGGAGACAGCGGTTGGATGCGCTCGAAGTGGCTCTCAGGAACGAGACGAGCGAAAGGGAATTTTATCTCGAGCATGCCGGAAGAACGAAAAACCCCCTGGGCAAGGCCATGTTTCTGGAGATCGCGGACGACGAACTCGAGCACTATCGCAGGCTCCAAGAGCTGCACGCAAGATGGGAGAGCTCGCAGCGGTGGCCCGAGAGCCTGCCGCTGGAGGTCAGGGGGACCCGTGTGGGGAGGCTCCTGGACGTTGACAGGCTGGTTTGCGAGGCAGGCGAAAGCAAGGCGGATGCCGACGATATCAGTGCCCTGGAGACAGCTGCCCGGTTCGAGGCAAAGGGGTCGGAGTTCTATGCCGGGCTCCGCGACGCAGTATCCGACCCGAGGGAAAAGGCCTTTTTCGACCTGCTTTCCCGGATTGAACGGGAGCATTACCTCTCGCTCAAGGATGCCGAGGAATACCTCAAGGACCCTGTTTCCTGGCTCAGGAGAACAGAACGCCATTCCCTCGACGGGGCATAGCTCGCTGTCCGCGCCTTTAAGAGAAACAGAAGAAGAAAAGGTCAATCATTTTGTTGACGTGACAGGTGCGCCATGGTATTCGCATGGGTGTACGATATACTGTTATGCGAGAGGGGTTCTCTTTTTTCCCTTGAAAAGGGAGGTGTGTTGCCGCAGAGATGCACATGCGTCATGGAGATACCTGCCTTTTTAAGGCCTTTCAGGGTGGACCCGCCCTCGGATAACAGGGGGGGAGGGTTTTTCGACCAATTCACCATCATTTCATGCTGAAGGGAGGTTTGTCATGAGGACTCTTGCAGTCATAAACCAGAAAGGCGGGTGCGGGAAGACGACCACGGTCATCAACCTTGCAGCGTGTCTGGCCCGGAAGAATAAAAAGGTGCTCGTCGTGGACTTGGACCCGCAGGCCCATGCAACCCTTGGGCTCGGGCTCGGACTGGGAGGGTATGAGTATACGGTCTATGATCTCCTGCTGGATTCCGGAGATAAGGAGCTGCAATTCGGAGACGTGATCATCGAGGTCTCGCGCTGTCTCGATCTGATTCCCTCTGACGTGATGCTCAGCGCCGCAGAGCCCGCCCTGCTGGGAAGGGACCACCGAGAGTACCTGCTTGCCGACGTCCTGAAGTCCGTTGAGCAGAGGTATGATTTCTGCATCATCGATTGCCCGCCCAACATCGGTATCCTGACCTTCAACGCCCTGTTCGCATGCTCGGAGGTCATCATCCCCATGGAGACCGGGCTGTTCGCCATCCACGGTCTGGCCAAGCTGATGGAGACTATCGAGATCGTCAATGCCAAGCGGAACCTCATGATAACCGTGAACGCGCTGCTGACCATGTTCGACCGCAGGACCCGGATCGCCTATGAATCCCTGCACGAGATTCAGAAACACCTTGGCGGGCAGGTGTTCACCACGGTCATCAACTTCAATGTCAGGCTCAAGGAGGCGGTGAGCCACGGCAACCCCGTGATCGACTATGCCCCGGACTCGATCGGGGCCCGGGACTACCTCGACCTTGCCGCCGAGGTCCTCAGGATGAAGGTGAAGAAAACCCTTGCCGCCAGGGATGAGGAGGACAAGGAGAAGGGGGCGCTGTTCTCCTTTTACGCCCCTCATGCAGAGCAGGTCTGCGTGGTTGCCGACTTCAACGGCTGGCAGCCCGGCAAGACCCCGCTTCAGCATGTGGACGGAAGCGGGGTCTGGCAGCGCTTTATCCCCCTCAGGAAGGGCGCCTACGAGTACAAGTTTCTGGTAGACGGCGCCTGGGTTACTGACGGCACCAACCCGAAAGTCGTCAGGAGCGAGTTTGGAGAGAACTCTCTGATCGAGATCGACTGATCATGGACGAGAAGAGCAGGTTGGGCAGGGGCCTCAAGGACGTGTCCCGGTTCTATCTCTCGGAGTCGCCGCGGGAGGAATCCCAGGAGGAACCCGGGGAAGAAGCCCGCGGAAAAGAGCCGGATCCGGCCCTGTCTTTGCCGAGGCAGCGCCGGGTCGTACGGGTCATCTGCCCGGCCTCGACCCTGATGGGGGCGTTCTTTACGGCCAATTTCTCGCTGGAGCTCGCGCGGCACCGGCAACAGGCGGCTGTCTTCGACATGTCCGGACGGGAAGGAGAGAGGGTTCAGGACATGCTCGGTGAGGTCGCTCGCCCCGCCCCGACTTCCGGGGTCCTGTGGGTGAGGCTCTACGGACTGCACGGCATCCCTGTGCACTGCTCCGGACCGGACGGCGAAGCAGAGCTTTCGGAGCGGCTCAACGGGCCCGATGACCATCAAGGGGATCGATGGACTGTCATCAATGCCCCGTTTCGCCTGGATTCGCTTGCAAAAAGCCTGGTGGATTTCGATGCGCTGCTCCTGAGCACCTTAGACGAAGCCTCCCTTCTCCAGTGCTATGCCTGTACCAAGGTTATCGAACAGCGCGATCCGCAGGCCAGGGTCTCCCTGGTACTCATGGAGCCGGCTTCCGACGAGCAGGCCCGCGGGGTATTCTCCCGTTTCTGTGCGTTCGCAAAGCAGCGGCTGGGGGTGAGTGTGGGCTATCTCGGACATGTCCTGCGCGACCAGGCCTTGGAGGATTCCCTGTCAGGGCACCGGCCCCTGGTGCTCGGGCTCGAGCCCTCGTCCGCCCGGGAGAGCCTCACGGCCGTGAGCCGGGCCTTTCTGGAGCAGCGCGGGCTGCCAGTTTTGGGAGAGGGGGGCCGTCCATGACCAGAATACTCAAGCCTGTCTCAGGCAGGGCAGTCGACTATCTCGACCAGATCTGCGCGCAGTATTTCCGGGAGGCCCGTGGGTTGCACATCGTGGAACACAACCTGGGCAACGCGTTCACGGGCAGGATAGACCTGCTGGCCACGGACCATGCCCGGGTCTTTCTCGTCACCATCGGAACGGGTGAGTTCGCGGGCTCCCTGCTCCGCTCGTTCATGGGATACCGATGGTTCCGCGAGAACCGGGAATTTCTCCAAAGGATCTACAGTGCCGAAGAAATCGACGTGACCCTGCCGCCGTGCCTGGTCATCCTTTCCCAGGACATCCCGGTGGGGACCGCCGCTATGTGCCGGGACATCTGCACCGTGCCGGTGAGCCTTTGCCGGTACCGGCTCTTCGGCTCCGAGGATGATCCTGACATCAGCATCGAGGGCGTGGCGGAGCCTGACAGGATTTCATTGCAGGGATCTTCCCTTGACGAGCTGAGAAAGGATCTCGGCATCGAGCACGCCGGGCTCACGGACCAGGAAATCAGAGACTTCCGGGCCGCCATGGGATTCTAAAGGCAGGGCAGGCAGATATCGGGGTTTCCTGCCGGGGGAGGCTCTTCCCGGAAAAGGGGTGGGGATCTATTATAAAAGACAGGACCTCAAGGGGAGAACCCTGCAGCCATACCTTCCCGGCGGGGTTGCAAGCTCGCTTGAGAAGAACCGGCCGGTCCGGCAGAGAGGAGGATGGTATGAAGGCGGAAGTAGACGAGACGAAATGCGGGACCATCGGGTGGTGCGTACAGATCTGTCCGGAGGTCTTCCGGTTCCATCCCGGGAGCAAGAAGGCGTATGCCATGATGCCCGAGGTGCCGCCGCACCTCCAGGCCAAGTGCATTGAGGCGGCCGAGAAGTGTCCGAAGAACGCCATTATTATCCGTTTCTGAGCAGAAGACTTCGATCATGCTTCGCGTCGCTCTTTTTAAGACCCGGGGAGAGGACTGATTTTCCTTGAGCCTGCTGCTTGGAAAGGGCCTCCAGGGTTTGCTCTGGAGTTCGTACCATATAATGGCGTGCTTCCCGCTCCAGGGACGCACCTTCACGGAAACCAAACGCCAGATTTTGCCGCGGCACTTGACTGGCTGTGCGCCTGTGGTAGAATTCCCCGCATGCATCCGGGCACGAAGTCAGGGTGAGCAATGCCGGAGGGAATCGTACGGGCATAGGGAAAGTCTTTCTTGTCACGGGGGCTGCTGGAGGCGGCAGGACAGCGCATGGATCCCGGGCCGGAGAAGGTCCCGACGGCCAACAGCTTGATAACCACAGGGGCTTCAGGTGTAATTCCGGTTCATTTTCTCACGAACGGTTCGCGGGGCGATTCAAGCAGCAGGCAGGGTCCTGCGGGGGAGATAATCTGTCATGAAGAGATTTTTGGCAGGGAGCACCGGGTTTGTTCTTGTCATCATGCTTGTCTTGAGCGCGTGCGCAGGGTCGAAGCCCGGCAGGGAAAGGGTCTTTCATTATTCCGCCCCGGTGCTCCTGCCCGGAACCGCGTGGGTGATGAACACCCCGGGGTTCTGGATCGGCGCTCATCCTGATCCGGACAGGGTCATCATCCCGGACGCGGGTATTGCGGGCTTCAACGAGGCCATTCGCAATCGGACCGGGATGATCCAGGACGTGACCGCATTCCCCGATACAGTGAAGGGCTCACGGGTCGTGGGCCCCGCCCGGGGGAATCTGCGGTTCGTCTCTGCGCGGAAATACTTTCGCGAGGACGGCTTACGGACCGGCGACGCATTCTCCCATGAGATGGAAACGCTGATGAACCTCGGAGCAGTGCCTGAGGAGATACCGGTCCGGTTCGGAATGGTGACCGGATACACCCACCAGCGCATCCTTCCCACGGACCGGGAGCTCTATTCGAGCATGAAGAGCACCGACATCGACCGGCTCCAGAACAGCGCCTACGACATCGGGACTCCCCTGGCGGTCCTGCATGCGACCGGGGACGGCACCTGGCTTTACACCATCACCCCCTTGAGTGAGGGGTGGATAAAGGCTGCGGACATAGGCTGCTGCACGCGGGAGCAGATGGTGCACTACCTGAGCGCCGAGCCCTTTGCGGTCACCACCGAGGCCAAGGTCGACCTGTTTATGGATCAGGATTTGAGGGGCCACCATTCTTTTGCCCGGATGGGATGCCGCTTCCCGTCCCGGGACGCAGGCGTTCCAGGGGTGACCGAGGTGTTGCTGCCCTTCCGGAGCGAAGACGGCGCCTGCATATTCAGGGGCGGGTTCGTCATGGCCTCCCAGGTGAGCAGGGGATATCTTCCCTATACGCCCCGGACGATCATCCTCCAGGCCTTCAAGCTGCTCCACTCGCCCTACGGATGGGGCGACATGCACGGCGAGCAGGACTGCTCACGGTTCATCCAGGTGGTCTTCTCCACTGTGGGCGTCCAGTTTCCCAGAAACTCCCTCCAGCAGGCAAAGGTCGGGAGGCTCATCGCCGGATTCACCCGGCAGACCGGCTTCGAAGAGCGGCTGGACCTTCTTTCGGATCCAACCCTCGGGGGAACGAGTATCCTGCATATGAGCGGTCACATCATGCTCTTTCTCGGCAGCGTGGACGGGGCGCCCTATGCGATCCACGACATGCGGGGATACTCGGAGCCGGTGGGTAAGGAAGAGCGATTCCGGCTGGTGAACCGGGTGGTGGTGTCGAATCTGTACCTCGGCCAAGGTACGACATCGGGCGCCTACCTCCAACGCCTGCTGACGGTGAGGGCCGTGGAAGACAGCGCCCCGGACAGACAGGTCGCCTCTCCGCGAGGCCCGGACGCCTGAGCGGGATGAAACCCTCCGACATGCGCCTTTCGCAGGCGGGCAAGCCTGTTGAGATCTCTACAGGTTTTTCAGTATGCACTGCAGGTAAAACGACTGCGAAGGTGTTGATCGGATGAAGCGTGTGCCCCTCATACTCGCTCTCCTCGTTGGGGGAGTCTTTTTCTTCAATGCCGTGTTTCTCGGGACCAGGGTCTATCAGGCCGTGGGGCTCGCCGGAGAGTCGCAGGCCTTTGAGGTGCGTTTCGATGACGCCCACAGGCGCATCCTCGTGGTGGGAGACAATATCGGCGTGGGCACCGGGGCCGGCGATCCAGGCCTCTCCATTGCCGGTCTGATCGCCCGGGACTTCCCTGCGGTGGAGATCGTCAACAGGAGCCGCAACGGCGCGGGTGTTCCCGAGGTGCTGGAACAGTTGCGCTCCGTGGAAGGGGAAGTCTTTGACGTCATCCTCATTCATGCAGGGAGCATCGACATCCTGCGGTTGAAAAGCCCCGACGAGATCAAGGAGCCCCTGTCTGGGCTGTTCCACCTGGCCCTTACGATCTCGGGCAGGGTGATCGTGATGGGCACGGGTGATCTCGGGCTCGCGCCCGCGCTCTTTGCGCCCATTAGCTGGATGTATACCGAGAGGGCAAGGGCGGCCCGGGACCTGTTCGTCCTCCTGACCCGCCAGACCGGTGTGGAGTATGTAGATCTGTTCCGGGAGCAGGACGACGATCCCGTACGCAAGGACCCGGGCCGCTTTTTCTCCCCTGACCGCCTCCATCCGGGAAGCGAGACATACTCGCTGTGGTATGGCGAGCTTATGCGGCAGAGCTCTCTTGCGGGTATACTCCGACTCCCCTGACCGCTCTTTCCTCACCTCACCGGTCCATCCGCTTCCCCGGGATGCATTTATTGACTCTCACTCTTGGGGGTCTATTATAATCACGAGGGTTCACCTGTCTTTTTTCTCTTCCAAGGGGCAGGAATACCTGCACAGGAGGGCGATATCGTCATGCTGCGATCGGCAAGCTATGATGCCGTCATTGTGGGAGCGGGGCTCAACGGCCTTGCAGCAGCCCTTACCATGGCGCGGGCAGGGAGGTCGGTGCTCGTGGTGGAGGCCGCCGAGATCCCGGGCGGGTGCGTCCGCTCGGACGAGGGGACACTGCCCGGCTTTCTCCATGACACCTATGCCGCGGTCTTTCCGCTGGCCATGGGCACGCCGTTTTTCAGCAGCCTGCCTCCCCATGCTTTTCCCGTGGAGTGGATCACGCCCCCTGTGGCCCTGGCCCATCCCTTTGACGACGGCACCTGCCTGACCCTTTCTCGCTCCCTTGATACCTCGGCAGCGGACCTGGGCCGAGACGCTCAGGGCTATCACGATTATGTCGAGCCCTTTGCACGCCGCTGGAGCGCGCTGACGCAGGACATCCTCAAGCCCCTCATCCATATGCCGAAGCACCCCGGACTCTTTCTCTCATTCGGTCTCAAGGGGATCCGGAGCGTGGAGCAGACCGCCCGCAGCCTTTTCAGAACCGAGAAGGCGCAGGCGCTGTTCGCCGGGCTCGGTACCCACTCCATTCGCCCCCCGGATGCCCCGGGCACCGCCGGCTTCGCCCTGCTCATGGGGGCCTCGGCTCACTCCACCGGGTGGCCCATGCCCCGGGGCGGGGCAGAAAAAATAACAGATGCGCTCGTGACATACCTGCAGTCGCTGCACGCCGAGATCAGGCTCATGTGTGAGGTGAACGACTTCCGGAGCCTGCCGTACTCCCGGGTGCTGCTTTTCGACCTCGCCCCTGGGCAGATCCTCGAGATAACCAGGGGCCGGCTTCCCCGGAGGCACCGGCTCCAGCTCAGGCGATACCGGCACGGCCCGGGCGTCTGCAAGATGGACTGGGCCCTTGACGGGCCCATCCCCTGGACTGCGCCCGGCTGCCGGGAGGCGGGCACCCTGCACCTGGGTGGAACGGCCCGCGAGATCGCCCTGGCCGAGCGCCAGGTCTGGCAGGGCGTTCATCCGGAGAGGCCCTTTGTGATCTGCAGTCAGCCCAGCCTGTTCGACCCCTCCAGGGCTCCTCAGGGCAGGCATACCGCCTGGGCGTACTGCCACGTGCCGAACGGGTCGTACCAGAACATGGGGCCTCGGATCGAACAGCAGGTGGAGCGGTTTGCCCCGGGATTCACGAAGCTGATCCTCTCCCGGAGAGTGCTCACTGCCAGGAGCCTCCAGCGACACAATCAGAGCCTGGTTGGGGGCGATATCGCGGCAGGGGCTAACAGCCTGCGGCAGCTTTTCTTCAGGCCGGACATCTCATGCAAGCCCTATGCGATCGGCTGGAACCGGTTCAGGATATGCTCGGCCTCGTCGCCGCCCGGCGCAGGGGTCCACGGCATGTGCGGGTACAACGCGGCAAGGGATGCACTCCAGGATGTATGGCGCATCAAGAAGCCGGAAAAGATGAACAAGACACAAAAATATAATCAGGAGGACGCACCAAAAATGAAAGAGATCGTATGCGGAATCTGCGGAGAAATCATCGTGGACCCGGAACAGAACTGCCCCTACTGCGGCGCGGAGCCCAATCACTTCGTTGATGGCGAGACTGTCGACCGGGCATTCTTGAGAAAGCTCTACGACCAAGGAGGTGCGACCTACTGACCCTGGACCGCCCGGTTCGGCCATTTTTGGGGAAGACTCTGACAGGATCCGCCCGGAGCAAAGCGCGGCTGTCCGGGCGCAGACAGGGTCCCAGGTTGTTTCCCGCTCACGCATGGCAGGTCTTCCCTTTTCAAAAGCAGGGTACCCGATTCCGCCTTTCCTCCATCGATTTCAGAGGGATATTGTTCACGGGCCGTGTTTCGGTTACAATGGGAGCCGGCGTGAAAGGACCTGCGGTCTGTCCGGAGAGGGAGATCTCCGGCTGCCCGCGGACAGCCGGATTCTTTTTGTGTCCGCAGCCGGGTCCTTCCCGCCCGGCAGCCATGTGAATGTCTGATCTGGGTAGCGTATTACTGCTATTACAGGAGCATGAAAGGAGGAACAGACCATGAACGTACACCTGCATCCGCTTGCGGGCAGGAAGCCCACAGCCGACATGCTCGTCGATGTGGCCGCCCTCATCGACGCATACTACTCGCACCCGGTGGATATCGTGTCACAGCCTTGGCAGCGGGTCTCGTTCGGGACCTCGGGCCACCGCGGCACGTCGCTGAAAGGCGGGTTCAACGAGGCCCACATCCTGGCCGTCACCCAGGCCATCTGCCTGTACCGCGCGCAGCAGAACATCAGCGGCCCGCTGTTCATGGGCAAGGACACCCATGCCCTCTCCGGTCCCGCGGAAAAGACCGCGCTCGAGGTCCTGGCGGCAAACGGGGTGAACGTGCTGCTCCAGGACGGCGACGGCTACACCCCCACACCCGTGATATCCCATGCCATCCTGAGCTATAACCGCGAGCGCAGAGCAGGCTTTGCCGACGGGATCGTAGTGACGCCCTCGCACAACCCGCCGGAAGACGGCGGGTTCAAGTACAATCCGCCCGAGGGCGGGCCCGCGGACACCCACGTGACCGACTGGATCGCGAACAAGGCCAACGGGCTTCTCGCCGGCGGCAATGCCGGGGTGAAGCGCGTGCCCTACGAGCAGGCCATGCGCGCAGCCACCACCTGGAGGCACGACTATGTGCAGCCCTATGTGGACGATCTGGAGAATATCCTGGAGATGGAGGCCATCCGGGTCGCAGGCCTCTCCCTGGGGGCCGACGCCCTGGGCAGCTCAGGGATAGCCTACTGGGACAGGATCGCAGAGAAATACGGTCTGAACATCGAGGTCATGCATGCGCAGGCCGACCCCACCTTCAGCTTCATGACCCTGGACCACGACGGAAAGATCCGGATGGACTGCTCGTCGCCCTATGCCATGGCGCGCCTCATCGAACTCAAGGGCTCTTACGACCTGGCTTTCGGCAACGATCCTGACTTCGACCGCCACGGCATTGTCACGCGCGGACAAGGCCTCATGAACCCGAACCATGTGCTGAGCACGGCCATCAACTATCTCTTCTCGTCCCGGAAGGGCTGGCCGGCGGACGCGGCCATCGGCAAGACCCTGGTGAGCAGCTCCATGATCGACCGGGTGGCGCACAGTCTGGGGAAAAGGGTCGTGGAGGTGCCGGTGGGGTTCAAGTGGTTCGTGGACTGTCTCCTGACCTCGAGGTGCGCCTTCGGCGGCGAAGAGAGTGCGGGCGCGTCGTTCGTGAAAAAAGACGGCACGGTCTGGACCACGGACAAAGACGGCTTCATCATGGACCTGATCGCAGCCGAGATCCTGGCCGTGACCGGAAAAGACCCCTCCGAGCACTACCGCGACCTGGAGGCCTGTTTCGGTTCGCCCGTGTACGAGCGGCTCGACGCCCCGGCCGGCCCCGAACAGAAGGCCCTGCTCAAGAAGCTCTCGCCCGAAATGATCAGTGCCCGTGAGCTCGCAGGGGAGAAAATCACAGCCAGGATCACCGAGGCCCCGGGCAACCAGGCTCCCCTGGGCGGCATCAAGATCATGACCGAAAACGGCTGGTTCGCTGCCCGTCCCTCGGGCACCGAGGACATCTACAAGATCTACACCGAGAGCTTCAAGGGAGAGCAGCACCTCAAACAGATCCAGAGCGAGGCCCGGGAGATCATCGGCTCGGTCTTCAGCCGGGCTGGCAAATGACCGGAAAAACTGCACGATCGAGATCAGGCATTGCTCGGGGGATTCGGATTTCTCCTGCGCAATCCGGATCGCCAGGGACTATATACACTGGTTGAGCGTTGAGAAAACAGCTGGAAAATGGGGATGGATTTGTTTTATGGGTATTCAGTTGCAGGGAGAAATGAGCATATCATGACTATCAGAGAAAAGATTCATCTCTTGTTCCTGAGGGCGGTCATACGCCTTCTTTGCATCATGCCCTACCGCTGGGCCGTGGCCTTGGGGAGATCAGCAGGCCTGCTTGCGTCGCGGATCCTCTCTTTCCATAGAAAGGTAGGCGTTCTGCAGGTCCGCGCAACCCTGGGCATCCATGATGCCGAAGGATTCATGAAAAAGGTGTTCATGAATCAGGGCGAGCTCTATATCGACGCAATAAGGACCGCCTTCATGACCGACGATGAGCTCAAGGCATATGTGGACTTTCAGGGAAGGCGGCATTTCGATCAGGCGCGCGCCGCGGGCCGCAACATCATGATCATCTCGGGCCACATGAACTGGGAGGTCCTCGGGAACACGCCCAGGATCCTCGATGAAGAGATCTGTGTCATGGCCGACTATATCAAGAGCAAGGTGGTGCAGACCATAGTCGACGAAATCCGGTCCAGATACCGGATTGCCCTGCTGCCGCCCAAGGGCGGCATGGTGAAAAACTACATCAATAAGCTCAGGGCGGGAAATATCGTAGGCATGATCATCGATCAGAGGGGCAAGCGCGAGGACCGGCTGTTCTGCGACGTGCTCGGGCTTCCGGCGCCCACGAATCCTTCCCCTGCCTTCATCGCCCTTCAGGGCGATGCCGTCATCCTGCCCCTGTACGGCTTTAAGGAGGGAGACCGTTTTGTCTTCCGCTTTTCAGAGCCCATTGACTCGCGGGACTTCGGAGATGACCACCGGGAGATAGACAGCATCTCCGACTGCTGGAAATCGAGCGCTGTCAGGGACCTCAGCAGCGCCATGCATGCATGGGTGTCCTCCATTGTCCGGGAAAAACCCGACCAGTGGTTCTGGCTCCACTGCAGATGGGCCAGAAGGGCCGATATGAAAAAGATCGTCCACCAGGGTGCCGATTTCAGAGAATTCGTCCTTTCCCAGACACGGTAAATCGGAGACGGGTTCACATCAAGGCATTGCCTGCAGCAGTGATGAGATTCAGGGGCATCCCGGAAACCATCAAATCCGAATCATCATTCCCTGCAGGATCAACGATGCCGGAACCCGGACGCTTCGACAAGATCATCCATCGGTTGAGAAATCGTATTGAGCGCTTTGTCAATCTGATGAGACACTTCAGGCCGCTCGCTTCGCTACTTGCCATGATGAATCCACCTAAAAAGCTATCAGGCCTTGTGAGTCATCGGCGCTTTGCTCCCGTGGCCCTCATGATTACTTCGTAAGGGAGAGGGGGTCGCGTCACCCACCGCTTTTTAGGCTTGCAGTCGGATCCAGGGCTTGCTCTCAAGGTCCATATCACTGATTGGCCCCGTCCGCCTGCAGACGAGACATGACACGGTGTAAGACATTGTTATGATTTTTCTGGAATTCGTTTTCTGAAAGCGCTATCATGTAAGTATTGTTGATTATAAGATTGTAATACTATCAGACATAAACGCTCATCTGACGATAAATGAGGAATCCGTACCGGTATTCTCTCTCACCCGAGACAGGCGGGCTTTTTTACAAGTGCATTGTCGTGGAGGCGAAGGGAAAGGCGGGCAGCTGTGGCACATAGCGGAAGGCACGAAAGAATAGCCGCATTCATGTCCAGTCCCCTTCAGGTAAGTTTTCATCAGGTGGATCAACTCCTCATCCAAACCGGGAATAACCTGGGTCGCCTCTTTTGAGCTGAAGCCTCCGGCAGGAGCATGAATGGATGGTGCTAGAGGGTTCGAGGTGAAACAGGGAAACAGGAAGGTTTTTCAAACCGAGTTTTCTTAAAAAGGGGGGGTTGCATGATTCTAGCGTCACAGGAGATGATCAGATACTGGACCGGAAAAGGGGCCTGGGGGAAAAAGACGTTCATCGATTATTTCAAAGAAAATGCGGCCGAAAACCCTGATAGGGAGTGCCTGATCGATCCGCTCAATAAAGAGGCGCTGCTGGGTCTGGCCCCGGAGCGCCTTACCTACCGGAAGCTGGACAGGGCGATCGATGCCACGGCTGAGGGCCTGGTGGCCCGGGGTATACAGAAAGACGACATCATCATCGTGCAGCTGCCCAACTGCTGGGAGCTGGCCATGCTCTACCTTGCCATAGCCAGGGCAGGGGGCCTGATATCTCCCGTGCCCGTGCAGTGGCGCAGGAAAGAGCTGGATCATATTCTGCGGAAAACTGAGGCCAAGGCATTCATCACTGTCGAGGAATTCAACGCGTTTTCTCACACCGACATGGGAAGGCAGCTTCAGTCGGGTGCACCGACGCTGAAACAGATCATAACCCTGGACGAAATCAGGGAGATGTCGCAGGGACGTGTTACCGGCAGGCTGGACGATATTCCCATCGACCCCAACGATATCTTCACCCTCTGCTGGTCGTCAGGCACCGAGGCGGACCCGAAAGGGTGCCCCTTGAGCCACAACAACTGGCTCTACCAGGTAGCGCTCTGCTACCAGACTGCACCCATCAGCAAGGGCGACAATTTGATCACCGCAGGCCCCCTGGTGAACATGGCCTCCATCGGCACGGTGTTCGTGGAGTGGCTCAGATACGGCGGCAAGTTCGTACTTCACCACCCTTTCGACGGTCCCACCTTTATCATGCAGCTCATCTCTGAGGAGATCAATTACACCCTACTCGTTCCGGCCGTGGTGAACGGCCTGCTGAAGCACCCGCTCGTGGACAAGTTCGACCTGAGCAAGGTCAATGCGATTACCATAGGCGCGGCCCCGCCCTCTCTGTGGTCTGTCCAGGAGCTGAAGAGGCGCTGGGGAATCGAGTTCGGCAATATCTGGGGCATGAACGAGGGGCCGGCAAACCTCTCGGGGCCAAGCAACATGCCCGATATGGAGATGCGTGTGGATCACTTCCCTCATCTCGGCAAGCCGGGGTCTACCTGGGGGAAAGATAGCACTTCTTTCCTGGAGCTCAAGGTGGTCGATTCCGCCAGTGGCAAGGAGCTCACCAGAGAAGGTGAGGTGGGCGAGTTGCTGTACCGGGGGCCCAATGTCATCCCCGGCTATTTCAGAAGCCCGGAGCTGAATGCCAGGGCCTTTGACAAAGACGGGTTCTTCCACACCGGCGATCTGTTCCAGATCAAGGACAAAGACTGTATCGGCTTCTTCGACCGCACCAAAGACATCATCATCAGGGGTGGCTTCAACATCAGTGCCCAGGAGGTAGAGAACGTGCTGCTCGGCTATCCCGGGATCCGGGACGTGGCCGTGGTGGCCATGGAGGACGCCATCCTGGGAGAAAAGGTGTGTGCATACGTGGTACCGGGCGATGGGCAGCAGTTGACCCTCGGAGACGTTACCTCGTTCATGGAGGATCAGGGTATGGCGGTCTACAAGTTTCCTGAGCGGCTCGAAATCATCGACGCCATCCCGAGAAATCCCGTGGGCAAAGTCCTCAAGCACGTTTTGCGGAAAGACATCAGACAGAAAATGCAGGCAGCCTGATTGCATTCACGCTCTCCGGGGCGTTTTCACGTCTCGACCCGTGCCGCCGACTGATTGTCCATGGGGCAAATGCCATCGGCACTGCATATACCCGCGACCGGGCCTGTTATGGGCGCAAACGCAGGCAGCCCTATGCGAAAAAATCAGCCAGTATGCTTTACCCTCGAGATCGAGCATCCGCGGACCGGTCTGGCCAATCTTGAAAAGCTGAACCGTATCCTGTCCCTAGCTTTCCGGGAAGATGAAATAAGAGAGATGCTCCCTTTTATTTTCACATCGAGAGAAAAATAGTTCTCACAGAGCGGAACGAGATTGCCCTGCCCGGTTAAGAGGCCTCTTTTGGTATTTTTGTATGTTGTTATTATCACTCAAAATTGATCGCCGAAGTGTTGGAATTCCCCGTCCATTTTCCTGGCATGAATCTTGATCACGGTTTTTATTGGCCATTTTCTTGCCCGATAAATCATTGGGATACTGCAGGAATCACCAGGCTGATTCTGTTAAAAAGGGAGAATGTTATGAAAGACACCTCGAAAGAACCGGGACTCGTGCTGATCCACAGCATGTCGGAAACCAAAGGGCACATCGCCATCCCTCCCATCATCCTGAAGAAGATCTATTGCATAGGGAGCCTGAAGAATGAGGAAGACGGCGTGTCCTTCATCATCAGAAACCCCTTGCGGGACGCAGTGATCACCGCTCTGGAAGGCATCTCCATCAATGGTCTGGATATTCCCCGGCGCGATGTGGTCATAAGGAGCGACGGGACCTGCATGAAGGCAGAAGATATCAGTCCCGGCCTGCCGCTGCCCTTCCCCATGGGCCGGGACCTGGTGATCCATGCGCGGCTGTCGGCCCTGAGCAGAAACAGTGAGCACACGATCGAGGTTTCCTGCCGTACCGATCTGTTCGGTCTTATCGATCTGAAGGCATCCGATTCGGTGGTCGAGACTCGCGCCACCGCGAGGAAAATGCCCTATGACAAACAGGACAACTACACCGCAGACATCATCAAACAGCGGCAGGATTTCGTGGCCGAGTATACCGGCGCCGACCTGCATCATATCAGGCAATACTCCTTCGACCCGGGCCTCACCCAGGGGAATATCGAGAATTTCTCCGGCGTGGCCCAGGTTCCGCTCGGGTTCGCCGGCCCGCTCCTCATCGATGGCGAGCACGCCAAGGGTGAGTATTTCATTCCCATGTGCACGAGCGAAGGGACCCTGGTGGCGTCCTACAACCGCGGCATGAAGCTCCTGAACATGTGCGGGGGCGTCAAGGTCACGGTGGTGGAAGACCGCATGCAGCGGTCCCCGGCCTTTGCCTTCGACTCGGCCCGGGAGGCCAGGGATTTCGTGCGCTGGGTGGATAATCATATGGAAGAGATCAGGGGGCATGCCGAGTCGGGCTCCAAAGTGGCCAAGCTTCTGGACATCGAGCGCTACGTGGCCAGCAGGCTGGTGTATTTGCGGTTCAACTACTTCACCGGAGACGCCGCAGGGCAGAATATGGTGAGCATGTGCACCTTCACGGCGTGCAACTGGATACTCGCCCAGGTGGGCACGGTGCGGCACTTCTACATGGACGGCAACATCTCCACCGACAAGAAGGCATCCTTTATCAACAACCTCAACACCCGGGGCAAGAGGGTCATCGGCGAGATCCGCATTCCCCGGGAGTTTATGATCCAGAACATGCGGGTTGACCCCGTCACCCTGGACTATCTCTGCAGGGCATGCCAGCTGGGCGCCTTCCTGGGCGGTGCGGTGAGCAACGGCCTGCATGCGGCCAATGCCCTGGCCGCCATATTCATTGCCACGGGCCAGGATGTGGCCAATGTGTCCGAGTCGTCATCGGGCATGGTCTGCACCGAGATCACGCCTGAAGGCGACCTCTACGGGTCGCTCACGCTGCCCTCACTGATCGTGGCCACCTACGGAGGCGGGACAGGGCTGCCTACCCAGCGTGAATGTCTGGAGCTGCTGGGATGCTACGGTCCGGGCAAGGCCCTGAAGTTCGCTGAGATCGTGACCGCTGCGGCAACGGCCGGCGAAATCTCCCTGGCGGGCGCCATTGCATCGCTCGACTGGGTAACGAGCCACGAGCGTCTGGGAAAGAACCGCTGAGGCGAAAAAAGGGTTCGAAGACGAGAAAGGAGATGTGCTGACATGAGCGCTGTGCCAAAGATGAGATGTCCTGCAAATTCGCCGGGCAATCTGGTCTCCATCGACCCGTACCTGCACAGGATCAGGGGGCAGGTCGATCTCTTTCCCATGGAAGAACGGCTCGCCTTTCTCCGGAAGTATGGGAGCCACTGCATGTCGTTCTCTACACTCCAGCCCGAGATGCACTACTTCGATCTTCCCGGCGTGGGGTTCATCGCCTTTCGGGAGAAGTGGGGCAACCGCCTGACCATCGCCGATCCGGTGTGCGACCCGAAGAACCGGGAGATGCTTCTCGCAGAGCTGCTCAAAGACGGAAAGCACACCACTTTCGTGCAGATCTCCCAGGAGGTGGCCCGTATCCTTCACTCCAGATTCCATTATTATGCAACCCAGTTCGGGGTGGAGATCAACCTGGATCTGCAGTCGTGGGACCTGAAGGGAAAGAAGAAGCAGATTCTGAGGACATCGGTCAACCACGCCAGGAAAGAGGGGGTGGCCATCTCGGAGGAATGCACGGGAGACAGCTGCCGCCGCCTCACAGATGAATGGCTCAAGACGCGCAGGGTCAGAAACCGGGAGATCGGGTTTCTGATCCGGCCCATGGACATGGAGTACGAGGGCGAGACGCGGAAGTTCTCTGCCTATCTGGGCGGCGAGCTCATCGGTTTCATCTTCTTCGACCCCGTGTACCGCGACAACCGGATCACCGGCTACGTACCCAACATCTCCCGGTTCAGCACCAGGTTCAAGTCGGGCATTTTCTACCCGCTCATGGTCCATGCCATGGAGGTGTTCAAGCAGGAAGGAGTGAATGACCTGCATCTGGGCCTGTGTCCTCTGGTGGTGGATGATGACGATATGCCGGGCGAGTCGGTGCTCCAGAAAAAAATCAACCGGTTTTTGTACCGGTACGGCAACCGGATCTTCAGCTTCAAGGGGCTCTACTTCACCAAATCACGGTTCGGCGGCACGGAAAGCAAAGTGTTCGGCGGCCACAAGGAGATGCTCCCGGCCAAGCCGTTCCTCGTCATGTTCAAGCTGTCCAACTTTTTCTGAACAAGGCCGGGACCGTCTTGGTCCCGCAGGCGGCGGTTACGCGGCTGTACCGGGCCCGTGCGCCGGCGAGGACACGCTTTTCTCTGCCGCCTTCTTCCTCCCCAGGATTGACCAGTGGCAGTTCATGCCCAGCATCCTGAGGTTTTTGATCTCCTCGATCTCGAAGCCCAGCGACTTGAGCAGAACCGGGTAGTCGTAGATGGGATGGATGGCATTGTCCGCAGTGGCCCAGTAGATCGTGGCCGCGATGTACCAGTAGGCGGTCTGGAATGCCTTGTAGCACTTCCCGCCCTCACGCGGCAGGGTGAAATCACCGATCACCATGGCGCCCCCCGGCTTGACGAAGGTGGTGAGGTGGGTCAGGATCTTGAGCATTTTTTCCCGGGAAAAGACATTGAGAAAATAGTTGGCCATGACCATATCGAACTCTTGGGGATGATGCTCCTCCAGGATATCGTTGTTGATCATCCGGATGGGCTTGTCGAGCCGTACCCGGTCGATTTTTTTCTGCATGTATTTGAGCATGGTTTTCGAGATGTCCACTGCGGTGACATCCACCCCTCGCCTGGCGGCCTCCACTGCCTCGGTGCCGTGGCCCACGCCCGCGATCAGCAGCCTGTGGCCCGGCTTCAGGTGATCCAGCATAGCGACCTTGCATTTGGGAATCTGCCCCAGGCTGTAGAGGCTGCCCGTGAGCTCGTATTGAAACCCCATCAGTTTATAGCCATCCTTCATACCCATCACCTCATTGAATTTTCATGATAATATTATATACCCTTGCCCGTGGGAACACAACCGATTGTATGGCCCGGCGCAAAGAAAAATTCCCTGCCTCCCTGTGAAGCAGGGGCCAGAGGGGGTATGAGTCTGCAGCGGCAGCCCGCTCAGGGCAGGGGGCCGGTGAGCAAAGCATTTAGGGCACGGGAAAAAAGAATCACTCGCCGGAGACAGGCGGTCCGCTCGGGAATCAGGCCGAGCGGGAAGGCGTTCGCTCAGGCTGCGGGGTTGCCTGCCAGTCTGTTCAGAAGCGCGGTAAGCAGAACCCACATCTTCTCCACCGTGGGCACAGACACCCGCTCCGAAGGCGAGTGGGCCTGCTCGATGGTAGGCCCCAGCGAAATCATGTCGATCCCGGGCATTTTCTCTGCGAACACGGCGCACTCCAGGCCCGCATGAATGACCTCGACCCCGGGTTCTTTACCGAAGAGCCCGGTGTACACCCGGCGGGAGATGTCCAGCACCTGAGAATCCATATCCGGTCTCCACGCGGGATAGTCGTGGAGCTTTTCGGCCCGGGCCCCTGCCAGCCTGGCGACGGAAGCGATCATCTCAGAGACGTCCCAGAGAGAGGAGGTGTAGATGCTGCGCTGGCTGGTGAGGATATCGAATCCGGAGCCCGCAAACCGGCACACCGCGAGGTTCGTGGACGTGATCACCAGGCCTTCCATGGACGGGTTCATGCTCATCACGCCGTGGGGTAGGGCATGGACGAGGTCCAGGAGCCGGGCTGCCTCTTCAGTGGCCGCAGCCTGCCGCCCCGGGGCCGGGTTCTCTTCCTGGAGCAGGAGCTTCACTCCGTTGTCGATGCCGCTCAGCTCGCCGTGATATACAACTCCTGCGCGGGCAGCCAGGTCTCGGAGGGGCTCGATATCTTCTCTTCGGACAAGGATGCCCGCCTGGGCCTCCCGGGGAATGACGTTGTGCTTGCTCCCGCCCGAGAACGATGCCAGGCAAAAGGGGATGGTGGAAGGCACGTCCTTGAGAAAGCGGGTCAGGAGCTTGATCGCATTGCCGCGTCCCCGGTGGATGTCTGTGCCCGAATGGCCGCCGGTGAGATCTGTTACCTTGACCAGGAGCGGGACGAGATCTTCACGGACCGCCTGAAACGGGACGTCCAGGCTGATGTGCGTGCTCCTTCCTCCTGCGCAGCCTATGATGAAGACGCCGTCTTCTTCCGAGTCGAGGTTGATCAGGGTCCTGCCTGAGAGGAGGGCTGTGTCGAGCAGGTTGGCGCCCGTGAGCCCGGTCTCCTCGTCGATGGTGAAGAGCATCTCGAGGTCGGGGTGGGTGGTGGAAGGGTTTTCCATGAGTGCGAGCATGGCCGCCACGCCGATGCCGTTGTCTGCGCCCAGTGTCGTTTCCTGTGCGCTGATCCAGTCGCCGCTGCGGATGAGCCGTATGGGATCTTTCTGAAAATCGTGGAGCGTGCCTTCGTCCTTTTCGCAGACCATGTCCAGGTGGGACTGCAGGATGACCGCCCGGCCCGAACGCTCCCCCGGCTTGTAGACCACTATGTTGCCCGCCCGGTCCACGGCGTGGCGCAGGCCGAGCCGTCCGGCCTCGCCTGCGATGTATTCCCTGATGCGCCTCTCATGCCTCGATTCTCTGGGTATGAGCGATATCTCGTTGAAATACCGCCATAGCCCTTCGGGTTTCAGGCCCTCTATAGCCTTCATCATTTTGCTTGCTCCTTTGCACCTTCCGGCTCCGGGCAGCCCGGGAGATTGTTCCCTCGCAAGGTTCATGCATAACAACTTCCCCAGGGTGCTTCAAGGGGTATCTGGAAAAGAAATCGCGGGGAAAAAACAACTCTTGAGCAATATGCGTTTTATCCGGAATGCAAGGTTATCATTTTCCTTGAAGATTCCGATCGTTCTTCCTTGACAGCATGAAAAATTGCCTTTATATGGTTTTTAGCTGGAATACGAAATTATCACAGTAACCCGCGGTAAAACCCTCTGTAAGTTTTCCTCAGGTTTCTGGGAAGTCCGTTTTTCCAGACAACAGCATTACGGTTTCTTCTCCTTGCCAGAGAAGGGGCTGCAAACGGAGGTAGTGCATGGCTACAGGAACAGTTAAGTGGTTTAATGAGAAAAAGGGCTTCGGGTTCATCACGGAAGATGGCGGCAACGATGTATTCGTGCATTATTCTGCCATCAAGCAGGATGGATTCAAAACACTTGCAGAGGGAGACAAAGTGGTTTTCGAGGTGGTAAAGGGTCCCAAAGGCCCGCAGGCAGCAAATGTAATGAAGGCGTAGCCTGAACAGTCTAAAAAGGGGCAGGTTGTGCGGCCTGCCCCGGTAAGTCGATAAATTCAGTGCGTCAGTCAGATCAAACCGGACAGAGAATGGCACCAGTTCTCAAATGACATGGTCTCACGCTCGAGTCGTATCTCTTTTCTTCTTTTCTTGGGGATGTTCACCGGGGCTTCCATGATTCCGAAGTTGATATTCGAAGGCTGAAGTCTGTCTTCACGCGGCTCTGTGATGTACTGAATGAGGGCGCCCAGCGCGGTATCGGCCGGCGGGACAGGGAGTTCCTTTCCCCGGAGACAGGACAGCAGGCCGATTGCGGCATAGATGCCGGTGGACGCGGACTCCACGTAGCCTTCCACGCCGGTGAGCTGTCCCGCGAGAAAGGTGCGGGGATGCCCCTTGAGGCTCAAGTCTCTGTTGAGCACCCGGGGCGAGTCGAAGTAGGTGTTCCGGTGGATGCTCCCGTAGCGGTGGAACACGGCGCAGGAGAGCGCCGGGATGAGGGAGAAGATCCGCTTCTGCTCAGGATAGGTGAGCCGCGTCTGGAAACCCACCATATTGTAGGCGTCGCCTTTCAGGTTTTCCCTGCGGAGCTGGAGCACGGCATAGGGGCGTCTGCCGCTCGACGGGTCGACCATGCCCACCGGCCGCATGGGGCCGTAGCGCAGCGACTCGCTCCCGCGCCCGGCGATCACCTCCACGGGCAGGCAGGCATCGAAAAAACAGGCATCCTCGAAGGCATGCGCCTGCACTTGGTCCGCCTCCAGCAGGGCCCGGACGAAGCCGTCATATTCGTCTCTTTCCAGAGGACAGTTCAGGTAGTCCGTGCTTCTCTCTTCCCAGCGTGATCCGAAGAATGCGCGACTCATGTCGATGCTCTGCGCGTCCACGATGGGGGAGATGGCGTCGTAGAAAAACATCCTCTCGCTCCCCAGCATGTCCACCAGCCGCGCTGCGAGGGCATCGGAGGTCAGCGGCCCGGTGGCCACGATGGTGGGGGTCTCCGGATCGATCTCGCACACCTCCCGGCGCACGACCTGTATGCGCTCGTCCGACTCGATCTCTCGGGTGAGGGCCTTTGCAAAGGCATTTCGGTCAACGGCCAGGGCCTTGCCCGCGGGCACGCTCGTTTCTCCTGCCGCCCGGAGCACGAGTGAGTTCAGGCGAGACAGCTCCTTTTTGAGCAGCCCGTGGGCGGTCTGCGGGTCGGTTCCCTTGAGCGAGTTGCTGCACACGAGCTCGCCCAGCAGGCCGGTTTTGTGGGCAGGGGTGCTCTTGGCGGGCCGCATCTCGAAGAGCTCGACCAGAAGGCCCCTGTCCGACAGGAACCTGGCCGCCTCCACGCCGGCCAGCCCACCCCCGATGACGCGGACCTTACGATCCGTCTTCTTCATGGTGGCTGCACTGCGGGTTGGGGCAGACGAGGGCTTTCCCCTTCCTGATCATGAACTCGGCCTTGCACGCAGGGCAGGGCTTCTGGACCGGCTTGGTCCAGCTGATGAAGGGGCAGCCCTTCTGCGAGCAGGAGTAATAGGTCTTGCCTTTCCGTGAGCGCTGCTGCCTGATCTCGCCCGGGCATTCCGGGATCGCGCACTTGATCCCCAGGGGGAAGGGCTGGATGTTCTTGCATGCCGGGTAGTTGCTGCAAGCCAGGAAGGGGCCGTATCTGCCGCTCCTGACCACCATGGGCGAGCCGCACTTCTCGCACATCTTGTCGGTCATCTCGGTCTTGACCACGGGCCGCGTGTTTTTGCATGCCGGGTAGTTGCTGCAAGCCAGGAAGGGGCCGAACCTGCCTTTCTTGAGCACCATGGGCGAGCCGCACTTTTCGCACACCTCGTCCGTGGGCTCCGGGCCGGGCGTCTCCACGGGGTGGATCCTGCCGCTTTCGTCCCGGGTGAACTCCCGGGTGTTGGTACACTCGGGGTAGCCCGCGCAGCCGAGGAAATAGCCGTTCTTGCCCAGCTTGATGAGCATGTCCTTGCCGCACACCTCGCACATGACGCCCGAGGGCCTCTGCTCGGCCCGGAGGTTCTTCATCTCCGAGGATGCCTGCTCGTGCTCCTTCTTATAGGTGTCGTAAAAGGAGCGCATGGCGCGGGCATAGTCGGTCTTGCCATCTTCGAGCTCATCCAGCGAGTCCTCCATCCGGGCCGTGAAGCCGATGTCGAGAATGTGGGGATAGTGCTTGACCAGCAGCTGGTTCACGTCCCTGCCCAGCTCGGTGGGCACGAACGCGCGCTGCTCCATGGTCACGTAGCCCCGCTCCTGGATCGTGGAGATAATGGGCGCATAGGTGCTCGGCCTGCCGATGCCCTTTTCCTCCAGTTCCTTGATGAGACTCGCTTCGGTATAGCGAGGAGGCGGCTGGGTGAAGTGCTGTTTCTCGCACAGGTCTTTCAATGTCAGCACGTCGCCCTCGGAGATGTCCTGCGGGAGCAGGGTATCCTTCTCGTCCTGCAGGCCGTAGATTTTCAGGTATCCGTCAAAGCGCATGATGGAGCCTGCCGCCCGCAGGCCCACGTTCCCGGCAACGATATCCACCGTGGTCTGATCAAAGGCCGCGCTCGTCATCTGTGAGGCGATGAACCGCTTCCAGATCATCTCGTAGAGCGCCTGCTGGTCCTTGTTCAAATAGGGTCTGACCGCCTCAGGGGTGTGGCGGACATCCGTGGGCCGGATGGCTTCGTGCGCCTCCTGGGCCGACTTTTTGGCCCGGTACTGCCGGGGTTTGTCCGGAAGGTAGGGCTTGCCGTATGCCTCGGGAATGAACGACCGGGCCTGCTGGATCGCCTCGCCCGATACCACGGGCGAGTCAGTTCGCATGTAGGTGATCAGGCCCGTGACCTCGCCGCTTCCAAGCGAAATACCCTCATAGAGCTGCTGGGCGACCATCATGGTCTTCTTGGCGCTGAAACGCAGCCGGGACGAGGCCCCCTGCTGGAGCGTGGAGGTGATAAAGGGAGGCAGGGGATGCTTCTGCCTCACCTGCTTCTTGATCTTCTCCACCGTGATGTTTTCCGCGCCTCTGATCTCGCCTGCGATGCGGTGCGAGGTCTGCTCGTCGGGGATCTCCTTGGGGTTCACGACCTTGGCGGCGAGATCCTCACCGCCCGGGGTCTGGAGGGACACGTCAATGGTCCAGTATTCCTGGGCCACGAACTTCTCGATCTCTTCCTGGCGCATACAGATCAGGCGGACCGCCACCGACTGCACGCGGCCGCCGGACAGACCCCGCTTCACCCGCTTCCAGAGCAGCGGGCTCATGGTGTAGCCCACGATCCGGTCCATGACCCGCCGGGCCTTCTGGGCGTCGTAGAGCGAGCGGTTGAGCGGTTGGGGCTTCTTGATGGCCTGGTCGATCGCCTTCTTGGTGATCTCGTGGAAGATGATCCGGCCCACGGCCGCGTCAGACTTCTTCAGCTCCTCGGCCACGTGCCAGGCGATCGCTTCACCCTCGCGGTCGGGGTCGGACGCCAGGTAGATAGTGTCTGCCGACTCCGCAAGCTTGCGCAGCTTCTTCACGGTCTCCCGTTTTTCCGGCTTGACATGATAGTGGGGGGCAAAGCCGTCATCGATGTCCACCCCAAGCACGCTCTTGGGCAGATCCTTGATGTGCCCCATGGTGGCCTGGACCTCGAAGTCCTTGCCCAGATATCTCTTTATGGTTTTCGCCTTCGTGGGTGACTCCACGATCACGAGTGATTTAGCCATGCATGCTCCTTGCCGTGAATCTGTTGCCCTCGATTCTCACCACCTCTCCTTTCAACTCAAGTATGCTCACCCTCCTGGCGACTTCAACCACCTTAAGCCCCAGCTCCTCGGCGATATCGTCGATGCTCAGCGGGCCGCCGCCTATGAGCCTCAGGATATCATCGTGCGCCTGCCCGGACGTTTCGGATTTTTCCATCATTCCCTTGATCTGGGGAGCGATCTCCTCCACCACATCATCCGCATCCCGGACCAGGACTGCACCCTGCCGGATGAGCCGGTGGGGGCCCTGTGACCGCACGTTGGTCACCGGTCCGGGAACCGCCATGACCATCCTTCCCTGCTCGCCTGCCAGGCGGGCCGTGATGAGCGCTCCGGAGCGATCGGCCGCTTCCACCACGATCACGCCCGAAGAGAGGCCGGAGATGATCCGGTTCCTCCTGGGGAAGTTTCCGGGGTCGGGCTGCACGCCCGGAGGCAGCTCGGAGACGACAGCGCCTCCCTCTGCGATCTTCTCGGCCAGGCCGGCGTTCTCCGGGGGGTAGATCACGTCGATCCCGGTGCCGAGCACCGCGATGGTCAGGCTCTCTCCCTCCAGGGCCCCGGTGTGGGCCCGGGTGTCGATGCCGCGGGCAAGGCCTGACACGATAGAGATCCCCCGCATGCTTAAGTCCCGGGAGAGGCGGTATGCCGTGTCGCCTCCGTATCGGGAAGGGGCCCGGGTCCCCACCACTGCCACCGCGGGCTCGAAGCCCTCCAGGGTGCCGCGTACATACAGCACCACGGGCGGGTCCTCGATGTGCCTCAGTGCCTGGGGATATTCCGGATCGTCCCAGGTGACCACGGAAAACCGGCGCTCCTTGATCGCGGTCTTCACCCGCCTCAGCGCCTCCCTGTCAACACCCCGGCTCATCCCGCGTATCTGCGCCTGGTTCAGGATGTTCAGCTCCCTGATCCGCGCCACCGGCGCGGAGATGATTGCCTCCGGGGTGTGAAAAATATCGAGGAGCCTGATCACGCTTCTGGGCCCGATGCCGGGGATGAGATCGAGGGCAATCCAAGCCTCTTTTCGATCCATTCTCAAGCCCACCTTAAGTCTAGCGTTTGGGAGGCTATCGGAAGATCGAGGTATCTGTCAAGACGGTTTATCCTGAATGCAGATGCATAGGCATTTCTGTTGACAAGCCCAGCCTTCCCGGACCATGATGCAAAATGTCCGCTTACAGTGGCCCATGCCACGATATCCAGACAAATACGGGAAAAAAACAACCGGGGAGGAGCATATGGAAGGGCTGGTGATGAGATTGCAGGAGCTGGCTGCCTTTTATGGAATAAAGATCCTTGCAGCCGCAGTCATTCTGGTCGTGGGGCGATGGGCGGCCAAAGGTATCACGAAAATAACCCAGGGCTTTTTGACCAGGGGCAAGGTGGACCCGACCATCATATCCTTTGCCGAACATCTCACCTATGTCGCGCTCATGGTCTTTATCGTCCTGGCGGCGCTCGCCCAGCTGGGGATCCAGACCACCTCCTTCATCGCGGTCATCGGTGCTGCCGGCCTGGCGATCGGCCTGGCTCTGCAGGGGTCGCTGGCGAATTTCGCCGCAGGATTCCTCATGATCATATTCAAGCCCTTCAAGGCGGGTGATTATATCGAAGGTGCGGGCGTGGCAGGCACGGTCGACAAGATCCAGGTCTTCACCACCACGCTGAAGACCCCTGACAACAAGCTTGTCATCATCCCCAACGCCAAGATCATGGGCGACAACATCGTCAACTATTCCGCGCACGAAACCAGGCGCGCCGACATGCCCTTCAGGGTGAGCTATCAGGACGATATCGACCAGGTGAGGAGGATTCTCCGGAATATCGTGGATAATGACCACCGGATCCTGAAAGATCCCCAAGCCATGATCATCATCAAGACCCTCACGGACAGCAGCGTGGACTTTGAGGTGAGGGCCTGGGTAAAAACAGCTGATTACTGGGGGGTATACTTCGACACCGTGGAAAAGGCGAAAAGGCAGTTCGATGCCAACGGCGTCTCGGTTCCCTTCCCCCAGAGGGGTGTGCACATCTACCGGCACGGTGCAGATCGCGGGCAGGGAAGCGTGGCAGAGGACGGTATCCCCACGGCCCTGGGCGTGTCCGACGCAGGGTAAGGACAACTGCTTTCAGCAAGGCTCCGGTTCTGCCGCATCGTTCACACGCCTGGCATCATGAGGAGCGGAAACCGGCCCTGGTTCTGAATTTCAGGGTTCTGTCTGTGCCCCTGGGAAGGAAGTATGCATCCGGAAACCAAGGCCTGATCCCGCCGATGTGCTGCATGCATCAGGACCCTGTATGCAAAAAGGCTTGACAGTCAAAATACTTCTATAGAATATTGTAGGAGTCATGTTGCCGAACACACTGGAACTCCTGGGCTTTTATTTCTTCATCTTTAGAGGGATGAAAGTGCGCCCATAGGCCAGGGTTTCCGGCGGGGAAGAGAAAAGGCCATGGGTGAACACCATGGCCTTTTTTATATCCGAGTCGAGTCAAGGGGAATACGTGATGAAAAAGATATTGAGCGGAAACGAGGCGATAGCCCGGGGGGCGTTCGAGGCAGGGGTGAGCTTTGTCTCGGCATATCCCGGCACACCGTCAACCGAGATACTGCAGACCGTGGCAGAGGAGTACCCCGCGATTCATGCGGAGTGGAACCCCAACGAGAAGGTCGCCCTTGAGGTGGCGGCCGGGGCGTCCTATGCAGGGGCCCGCTGCATGGCGGTCATGAAGCACGTGGGAGTGAACGTGGCGGCGGACCCTCTCATGACCCTGCCCTACACCCTGATCCGGGGCGGGCTCGTCCTGGTGAGCGCCGACGACCCCGAGCTGTTTTCCTCGCAGAACGAGCAGGACAACCGGCACTATGCCCGGTTCGCCAAGATCCCGATGCTGGAGCCCTCCACCTCTCAGGAGGCCAAGGACTTCATGATCGAGGCCGTGCGGGTCAGCGAGGAGTTCGGGACCCCGGTGCTGCTGCGCACCACCACGCGGATATCCCACTCCATGGGTGTGGTGGAGCTTGGCAACGAGAAGGGCGGCAGCATCCCCTCCCTCGAGCGCCATCCCGCGGAGTGGGTGATGCTGCCGGCCAATGCGCGGGTGCGCCATCCCGTGATCGAGGAGCGCATCATCGCCCTCAAGTCCTATTCCGACGCCTCGCCCTTGAATTTCATGGAAATAGGCAGCTCGAAGCTTGGCATCATCTCGTCCGGGGTGGCTTATCAGTATGCGAAAGAGGCCTTTCCGGAGGCCTCGTTTCTGAAGGTGGGCCTGTCCTATCCTCTGCCGGAAGAGCTCATCAGAAACTTCGCAGCGCAGGTGGACGAGCTCTGGGTCGTCGAGGAGCTCGATCCGTTCATGGAGGAGCAGGTGAAGGCCCTGGGCATCGATTGCCGGGGGAAGGACCGGCTGCCCCTGTGCGGCGAGCTGAACCCGGACATCATCCGGGGCGCGATAACTGGAACCGTACCGGAAGACAGGGGGGTGCAGCCCGATCTGCCGCCTCGGCCTCCCAGCATGTGCCCCGGCTGCCCGCACCGGAGCATGCTCTGGGCCTTGAAGCGCAACAAGTGCTTCATCGCGGGCGACATCGGGTGCTACACCCTGGGATTTCTCCCGCCGCTCTCGGCCATCGATACGACCTTATGCATGGGGGCGGGCATCAACCACGCCCACGGCATGGCCACGGTATTCGGGCCGGGCAAGGAAAAGATCGCAGCGGTCATCGGCGATTCGACCTTCTATCACTCGGGCATCACCGGACTGCTCAACCTCGCTTACAACAAGGGCGCGGCCCTCATCGTGATCCTCGATAACTCCACCACAGCCATGACGGGCTCGCAAGACCATCCGGGCACCGGTGTCACGGTGCGGGGCGAGCAGACCCTGAACCTGGATCTGGAAAATCTTGTCAGGGCGCTGGGGATCGGGTGGGTCAGGACCGTGGACCCCTACGACATCAAGCAGACCAGAAAGGACGTGAAGGAGGCACTGGCATTCGGAGGACCGTCCGTTATCATCTCAAAGGCGCCCTGCGTTCTGCTCAAGTCGCGAAAGGTCTCTGGCAGGGCGCTCACGGTGGACACGGATGCCTGCACGGGCTGCAAGGTATGTATCGGGTTGGGGTGTCCCGCCATCGAGTTCAGGGACGAAAAGGCCCACATCAACGAGATGTGCGTGGGATGCGGTGTGTGCGCGGATCTCTGCGTGCCCAAGGCCATCGGAGGTGAGAAATGAATGTGCTGATGACCGGAGTCGGGGGACAGGGAATCATCCTGGCGTCCGACATGCTTTCCGAGGTGATGATGCGCTCGGGCTGCGACGTAAAGAAGTCAGAGATCCACGGCATGGCCCAGCGGGGCGGGAGCGTCATGTCCCACGTGCGGTTTGGGGAGCGCGTGGATTCTCCCCTCATTCCCTTTGACAGCTGCGACATCCTGCTGTCGTTCGAAGAGCTGGAGGCGGCCAGGTACCTGAAGTATCTCAAGAAGGACGCCATGGTGATCATCAACCGGTACCGTCTCGCGCCGCCCGCAGTGGTGTCCGGCAGCCGGGCATACCCGGACGTGGTCCCTTTTCTCAAGGAAAAGACCCCGAACATCCACCTGGTTTCGGGCACGGCCATTGCCGAGGAAATGGGCAATGCCAGGGGGGTGAACATCATCCTGCTCGGCGTGCTGTCCACCCTGCTGGATCCGCCCGAGTCGGCGTGGTATGACGCCATCAATTCGATGCTCAAAGAGAAGATACGGGCCGCGAACATCCAGGGATTCAAAAGAGGCAGACAGATCCAGATCCAATGACGGATGATCATCAAGGAGGTATCCAGATGATTTATAACGAAGAGTTTGAAACACTTCCCCGCGAGGCGATCGAGGCCCTGCAGCTCAAAAGGCTGCAGCAGGTGGTGGGCAGGGTCTATCACACGGTGGGCTTTTACCGGAAGGCCTTTGACAGCGCCGGGGTGACCCCGGACGACATCCGGAGCCTCGACGATCTCAAGCGGCTTCCCTTTACCTGCAAGCAGGACCTGCGTGACAACTACCCCTTTGGTCTGTTCTCGGTGCCTATGAGCAGCATTGTGCGCCTGCACGCATCATCGGGCACCACGGGCAAGCCCACGGTGGTAGGCTACACCCAGCGCGACGTCGAGACCTGGGCCACACTCATGGCCCGGTCGTTCGTGTCGGCCGGCCTCAACAAAAACGACATCATCCACAACGCCTACGGCTACGGACTGTTCACCGGGGGCTTAGGAGCCCATTACGGCGCCGAGAAGCTGGGCGCGAGCGTGATCCCCATGTCGGGCGGCAGCACCAAAAAGCAGATCATGCTGCTGCAGGACTTCGGGCCCACCGCCATCTGCTGCACGCCCTCGTACCTGCTTTTCCTGGCTGAGGCCGGCAAGGAGATGGGCGTGGACATGAAGTCCTTGAGGCTCAGGGTCGGCATCCTCGGGGCCGAGCCCTGGAGCGGCCGAATGCGCGAGCAGATCGAGCGCGAGCTGGACATCACCGCGCTCGATATCTACGGTCTCTCCGAGATCATGGGCCCCGGCGTGGCCATGGAGTGCATCGAAGGCCGCAACGGCCTGCACATCAACGAGGACCACTTCATCGTGGAGACCATCGACTCCGCAACCGGCGAGGTGCTTCCCTGTGGCACGCCCGGCGAGCTGGTGTTCACCACGCTGACAAAGGAGGCCTTCCCGCTCATCCGCTACCGCACCAAGGACATCTCGCGGCTCATGCCGCAGGTCTGCAAGTGCGGGAGGACCTTTGCGCGCATGGAACGGATCTCGGGCAGGAGCGACGACATGCTCATCATCAGGGGCGTCAACGTGTTCCCCAGCCAGATCGAGAGCGTGCTTCTGGGCATCGACGGCCTGGAGCCGCACTACCTGCTCATTGTCGACCGGGACGGATCCCTGGACACCCTGGAGGTCCAGGTCGAGGTGAGCGAAAAGATCTTCTCGGATGAAATTCGTGAGTTGCAGAATATGGAGAAACGCATTACAAAGGATATCAAGGACTATCTTGGCGTGACCGCCAAGGTGAAGCTGGTGGAGCCGAACACCCTCGAGCGGATCGAGGGCAAGGCTCAGCGGGTGCTCGACAAGCGGAATATCTAGGAGGTCTTTGATGAAGGTGGAGCAGATATCGATTTTTCTGGAAAACAAGCCGGGAGGACTTTCGAGCGTCACCAGGGCCCTGAGCGATGCAAAGATCAACATCCGGGCCCTTTCTCTTGCCGACACGTCGGATTTCGGCATCCTGAGGCTCATTGTGGACGATGTGGCAACGGCCAAGGAGGTGCTGAACGACCAGGGCTTTGCCGTGGGCAAGACTCATGTGGTGGCGGTCGAGGTTCCCGACAGGCCGGGCGGGCTCAACAGTATCCTCGAGCTGCTCACCGGCAAGGGAATCAATGTCGAGTACATGTATGCCTTTGTGGAGCGCAGCGGCGAGAACGCGGTGATCATTTTCCGGTTCGACTCCACGGACGAGGCCATCGAGGCCCTGCAGCAAAACGGATTCAAGGTGCTCAAGGGCGAGCAGGTCTACGGCCTCTAATACTTACAGTGGCGGAGTTTGGTACAAGCGTGGGGCCATGCGAAATTGGGTGCCCCCTGACGGTGCTAAAGAGGATCGGTTCCCGCTGCCCGGGCCTTATGGGAGCCTCATCGCCGGGTGCAGAGCCCGGAAATAGCCGGGGCGGAAAGATCAGGCCGGGTGAAGTATACATGAAGGCGCAGATCGTTCAGAAACATTACCGGGATACCCAGGGCAAAGAGCGCGGGCTGCTGGTGGCGTCACGATCGTTCCTCGCGGCCGGGATCATCGCCTGCCTGTGCGGCGTGGCTGCGACCGCCTTGACGGGGTCGTTTCTGTGGCTCGCAGCCGGAGTCGTGAGCGTTGTGGCAGGCGGCGTGCTCTTTCTGCTCTTCGGGGCGCTCTCCGAAATCATAATTCTGCTCAAGAACCTCCTCGGCCTGCCTGTCAAGGGCGCGGTTTCGGGCACGCAGGCGGGCACGGTTCATCTCTGTTCAGCATGCGGCAACCTGGTCTGGCCAGACAGCGAGAAATGCGACTCGTGCGGCGCTGACCTCGAGGCCTGAGAACCGCAGCAGACCTCCCCGGTAAACAGCCGTCCATGTCTTGCCCGCGCCGGGAAGTGCTTGCACGGGCGCGCACGGAACGGCTGCTGGCCGCGCCCTGCTCAGCCGGGGAATAATTTTCTTGATTTTCACCTTGATCCTACTACAATATGGGCTCTTCCCTGAAGAAGGGCAACGCATGCGGTCTTTCGTTGTCCGGGATGCTGATGTGACACCATATCAGGGTTTGCGAGCGGCGGTTTTTTCAAGAGAACACAAAGGGGGAGATTTCATGAAAAGATCCATCTGTAGTCTGATTTTTGGTCTTCTCGTGCTCATGCTGTGCATCTCGTGCACCAGGAAGGCTGAGGAGGAGGCCGCATCCACAGAGGGGGCCGCGGTGTCCGATCGTGGAGCTGTACCCAGGGACGAGGTGGCGGAGCTGTCCTACAGCATCTTTTTTCCGCCCACCCACGCCCAGTGCAAGGCCGGTGAGGCATGGGCGCGCGAGATCGAAAAGCGCACCCAAGGGCGGGTGAAGATCAACGTGTTCCCGGGCGGCACGCTCACCAGCGCGAACGAATGCTATGACGGCGTGGTGAGAGGAATCTCGGATCTCGGGATGTCCTGCTTCGCCTACACCCGGGGCCGTTTCCCGGTCATGGAGGCCGTGGACCTGCCCATGGGCTATCCCAGCGGCATGGCGGCGACCCGTGCGGCGAACGACTATTATGCCCAGGTCAAGCCCAAGGAGCTCGATGATGTCCATGTGCTCTATATCCACGCACACGGTCCGGGCCTGCTGCACACCAAAAAGCCAGTGAGCAGGCTTGAAGACCTCAAGGGGATGAAGATCCGCTCCACGGGCCTGAGCGCCAAGCTCGTGGAGGCCCTGGGAGGAGTGCCGGTGGCCATGCCCCAGCCCGGCACCTACGAAGCCCTTCAGAAGGGCGTGGTGGAGGGGACCTTCGCCCCCATGGAAACGCTCAAGGGCTGGAAGCAGGGCGAGGTCATCGACTACACCGTCGACTGCCGGGGCGTCGGCTATACCACGGCAATGTTCGTGGTCATGAACAAAGGCAAGTGGAACAGGCTGCCGGCTGATATCCAGCAGGTTTTCACGGACGTGAGCGCCGAGTACATCACGGTGCACGGGCAGGTCTGGGACGACGCCGATGCAGAGGGCGCGACCTTCAACGAGGAGCAGAAGAATATGCTCATCACCCTGGCCGAAGATGAGGGCCCGCGATGGAAAACTGCTGTCAAGCCTGTGATCGATGAATATATCGCCACAGCCCAGGCAAAGGGTATCGATGCCGCGAAGAACATCTCGGTTCTGCAGGCATGCGTCGAGAAAAACATCGAATAGAGGACGTTTCATCGGCTATACCCGGGGCGGCCCGTCCGAGGGAGCGCTGCCCCGGATTTTCATGGGGAGATTTTGATGATATCCTTTCTGCGCTTCGAGAGATTCGCGGCAAACCTGGCAGACACGATAAACTGGATATCAGCCGCAGGGGTTGCCTTCATGATGCTCCTCACCACTGCGGATGTCATCCTGCGATTTTTCAAGAGCCCCATCCCCGGCACCTATGAGATCATCGGCTTCACGGGCGCGGTCATCATCTCGTTCGCGCTTCCCTATACCTCGGTCCAGAAGGGCCATATCGCCGTGGACTTTCTCGTGATGCGGCTTCCCTGGACTGTCCGGATCATAATCAACGCCGTCAATGCCTTCATCGCCATGATCTTCTTCGCCGTGGTCTCGTGGCAGAGCATTGAGTATGCGCAGAGCCTTCAGCGCTCGGGCGAGGTATCGGCCACGCTGCAGATGCCCATCTATCCATTTGTCTACGGAGTGGCGTTCGGCACCGCCCTGCTGGTGATGGTGCTCTTTGCCGAGTTTTTGAGGCAGCTCAAAGGGGCGGAGGTCGAATGAGCCCCACCACAGCCGGCATCATCGGCATCATAGCCCTGTTCGTGCTCATCTTTTCCCGGATGCCCGTGGGCTTTCTCATGGCCATTATCGGGTTCCTGGGCTTTGCCTCCATCGTATCGGTGGACGCGTCGCTGAACCTGCTGGCCAAGGACATGTTTTCCGTGTTCGGCTCTTACAACCTCACGGTCATCCCCCTGTTCGTGCTCATGGGGCAGATCGCCTTTCACTCCGGGATCTCCAAGCGCCTGTTCGACACAGCCTACACCTTTATCGGCCATCTCCCGGGCGGGCTTGCCATAGCCACCGTGGGGGCCTGCGCAGCATTTTCCGCCATCTGCGGCTCCACCAACGCCACCGCCGCCACCATGGCCGCTGCCACGCTGCCCGAGATGAAGCGGTACAACTACAAGCCCGAGCTGGCCACCGGCGTGGTGGCCGCAGGGGGAAGCCTGGGCATCCTGATCCCGCCGAGCGTGATCTTCATCGTGTACGGGATCCTCACCGAGCAGTCCATCGGCGAGCTTTTTATCGCGGGCATTCTTCCGGGTGTTCTGCTCACCCTGCTTTTTGTGGGCGTCATTCTCATCTGGGCAACGCTCAGGCCCGAGCTCGGCCCCAAGGGCCCAAAGAGCACCTGGAAAGAGCGGGCCGCCTCCCTTCCGGGCACCATCGAGACGCTGATCATCTTCGTCATCGTGATGGGCGGGCTCTTCGTGGGCATTTTCACCCCCACCGAGGCCGGGGCCGTCGGGGCCTTTGCCACGCTTGTGGTCGCTATCATCCAGCGCAACATCACCTGGGAGGGATTCGTCCAGGCACTGTTCGAGACCACGCGGATCAGCGCCATGATCCTGATCATCGTGGCGGGCGCCACGGTGTTCGGTCATTTTCTGGCCGTGTCGCGCATCCCCTACGATATCGCGAGCTGGATCTCGTCGTTTCAGCTCCATCCGGCGATCATCATGAGCTTTATCATCCTGATCTACCTGTTGGGCGGGTGCTTTATCGACTCGCTGGCCCTGATCATGCTCACCATCCCGATCTTCTACCCCGTGGTGCTCGACTACGGGTTCGACCCCATCTGGTTCGGCGTGGTGATCGTGCTCGTCACCCAGATCGGGGTCATCACCCCGCCGGTGGGCGTGAACGTCTACGTGGTGAGCGGGGTGGCCAGGGACGTGCCATTAGGCGTGATCTTCAGGGGGGTCATGCCTCTGATGCTCGCGATAATCCTCCTCACCTTCCTTTTGATCCCGTTCCCCCAGATAGTGACCTTCCTTCCGAGCCTGCTCAGGTAGTCTTGTTCACCGGAGAATCATCTCGATTTTTCTCCTGACAGGCTTCCCTCTCGCCCGCAGCAAAGGCTCTCTGGTTCAGTACTTCATGTAGTGGAAGGGCTCGATGGCGGCCAGGGCCTCGGTGGTCAGGGTTTGGAACTTGTGCTCCTTGAGCACCTTCTGTGCCTTGTCCGGGTCGGACACGTCGATCACGAACACAGCGGTTTTTTTGCTCTCGAGCACGAACCCATAGGCATTCTCGATATTGATGTTTTCCGTGGCCAGGATCTGGACGAGCTTGTCCATCCCGCCCGGCCTGTCGTCGATGACCACGGCGATCACCTCCTTGAGCCGGGCGTCGATACCCTCCCGGGTCAGGGCCTTCTGGGCCGGCTTGGGGTCGTCCACCAGGATGTTGAAAAACCCCCTTTCTCCGTAGGACGATATGGTGACGGCCCTGATATTGATCTTTTCCCTGGCGAGGATGCCGGACACCCTGGCGAGCTTGCCCGGGGTGTTCTCCGTGGGTATGGTAAGCTGATATGCGATCATCGTGCACCTGCCTTGCCCATAGTAATCTCACGCGATGGGACAATTTATTTTTAAGATAATACCCCTGGAGTCAGGCTCAAGAGGCATCTCGTCACAGAAGGCTTGTCCTTATCATTTCATAAGGAATCTATGAAGAAAGTCAAGGGGTTTATCGGATTCCCGCCAGGGCGAGCACGCGGAGATGAAGCAGTGGTCATCCCACCACTCCTTCCATGCGCTGTCCTCTTTTTTCGCGTATTCGGGGGCGGAAGCGTCATGGGCAAAGCCGTTGATGCGGCCTTCCCAGTTGAACGAACTCGCCAGGATGCCGGAGCCGGGAGCCAGGTATTCGGTAATACTCTCCGCGGGAGCGTGGGGAAGGGAGTCGAACACGATGGTGGTGCATCCGCGGATGTCGCCGACCGATACGCCGGTGGCCGCGACCTCTCCGAACACCACTTCCTGGCCCGGCTGGGGATCGGCGGGGTACTTCACGGTCGTGGCGTCCTCGGGCAGGTCTTCGTAGCTCCAGGACACTCCCTGTCCTTTAATGGGATAGAAGGCGTACATGAGGAGATGGATATTGTCGTCAACATCCTTTGCATAGTAGTGGTAGGCCGTGTAGTAGATCATCTCGACAGTGCCCGAGGAAAAGTCGGGGAAATATCCCCGTTCAAGGATCACGTTGCAGGATATGCCGCCCAGCTCGTAATACTGGTGGTGGCTCTGAATGACCTCATGCCCGGCAAAGTCCCCGTACCCGTACAGGGTGGTTATGAAATCCCCGGGCCGGTTGTGGTAGCTGAAATAAGGATTCAGGTACAGGCGGGTGCTGTCATCCGCAAAGGTATATCCGCCCAACTCGACAGAGCTGCACGGAAAGGCCGCCCCCAGAATGACCGTCAGCACAATGCATGACAAAAAAGCACGTATCCCCTTCACAACCCACGTCCACATATGCATTTAATCTCTTCTTTATACACGAACCCCCCGGCCCAGGCAATCACATCCTTTGTAGTACTAGGGAAGTGGAAGTCCTCCTGCCAACCCGATGGGGGTGAAGGCTGGCAAAGCGCAAGGGCGCCATCGCGAGGTGGAGTCTGAAGGAAGCGTGGAGCGAAGGTGCGAGCCGACGAACAGAAACCGGGTAAGCTCAGTGATCATAACGGTACCGAACCGCCCTGGTACGGACCTGTATGCCGGGTGGTGTGGGAGTTGCGCCTTGAGGCGCATGGATGACAATGGCCTGGGATGGTCACCCTGGCAACGCCTAGCCAGCTGAGGGAGAGCCTCCCCATTCCGATTGCCCTAAGCCCTTGCAACTTGTTATGGCATAATTCATTCCTTTGTTTTTTTGTCAACCACGTGCGTAAATTTCTCAGCTATTTCATTTTCTACCCGGATAGCACTTTCCAACTCATCCGGGGTAAAAATATCTTTCGTTACATGCAGATTGCACTTGTAAAGATGACATCTTCCCGGTTCATTTTCGGAACGGTCGATGAATTCAGTTAACTCTTTCCCTTTCCCAACAAGATCATAAGAAATTTTATTCTGAATATTTCTATGTACTACGAAAGTAGTTCCAACCCCAACCAGCTTCAGTTTTGTCAACCCTTTCTTTTTGAGCGCTATCAATTCCTGTAACTCTTCTCGATTCATGGGGGTCTCCTTTATGACCTTCAGTTTATCATTTGCCAAGTAAATCTTTTCAACTTTTGTGGTCAAGTTATTAATTTTACTGTAAAGATTATTAATAGAATAGGGCTTCTCTAAAAAATCATCCATCCCTGCTGTCAAATATTCCTCTCTGCCTCTCAAATTGCCAGTCACTGCCATGATAGGAAAGTATTTCAGCCTACAGCGGATGACTTTTGTGGCTTCCAAGCCATTCAGTATGGGCATATCAATATCCATGAGGCAAAGATCATATTTGCCTTCATTTGCTTTGGCATGATTGACAGCCTCTTGCCCGTTAGAGGCTATGTCAAAGTCAAATCCCCAATGGGTCATCAGTCTACCTGTCATTTTTTGAATGGTTGTGTCATCTTCTGCTATCAGTATTCTCATGTTTTTTCATATCCTCCGCACCTCATTTGAGAGAGATACCAAATATTTGCTGGTCTGGTATGGACATATGCTAGGCCAAGGTTCTGGACTAACCTTCTTTCATTCATAAAGCGCTGGCAAAAATACTCCTTCCAAAAGGAAATGAAAAATAAGATCGAGACAAATGATCTCAGTCATTCTCCTTTACGATAACTACGATAACCATTTGCTGTTCTGAAAGTTCTCAATATAAATCGCTGTATAGCAAGTTTTAGGAACATTTGGTATAAAAAAGAAGGCGGAATCTGACCACCCCCATCCACCGGGCAACCGACTGACGCGGGTTTTAAATTTAGTCCCTCATCCACTATGCCCAGATGGAAGCAGCGCTCGGCAGAAGATTCGAGCTCGGAAGGCCGGGTAGAAAAGCGCGGGAAAAACCGGGAGGATGTAATGTGAACCCGTCCCCGAATAGGGGGCAAGGCATTGACAACTCTTCTTTTCATGAGATAGAGTCTCTGCTCGTGAACGCACAAGGAGGAAGGAAAGGAATGGATTACAAGGATACGTTGTGCCTGCCCAAGACAGAGTTTCCCATGAAGGCATCGCTCGTGAAAAAAGAGCCCGACATGCTCAAGCGTTGGGAAGATGAAGACCTTTACGGCAAGATACTGGAGAAGTCCAGGGACTGGAAAAAGTTCATTCTTCACGACGGTCCCCCCTATGCCAATGGACACATTCACCTCGGCACGGCACTCAACAAGGTCCTGAAGGATATTATCATCAAGTCGCTCTTCATGATGGGGTACAACACCTTTTACCGCCCCGGATGGGATTGCCACGGCCTGCCCATCGAGCACCAGGTAGAGATCGAGCTGGGCAAGAAGGGCGCTGAGATGTCCAAGGTCGAGATCCGCAAGAACTGCCGGGAGTATGCAGAGAAGTTCCTCGATATCCAGCGCGACGAGTTCAAGCGCCTGGGTGTGCTCGGGGTCTGGGACGACCCGTATATCACCATGGACTACGGCTATGAGGCCACCATTGTCCGCGAGCTGGGCAAGTTCATCGGCAACGGCTCCATCTACAAGGCGCGCAAGCCCGTCTACTGGTGCGCAAAATGCGGCACGGCCCTGGCCGAGGCCGAGGTGGAGTATCACGACCAGAGCACGCCTGCCATCTTCGTGCGGTTCAAGATGATCTCCGACATCTCCGAGAAGGTGCCCGAGCTCAAACCATACAAGGACAACACCTCTATCGTGATATGGACCACCACACCGTGGACCATCCCGGCCAACCTGGCCATCGCCCTGCATCCCGACCTGGAGTACTCCGCGGTCAAGACGAAAGACCATGGCGTGCTCATCCTGGCCACCGACCTGGTGGACGATGTGATGCGCCAGATCGGGGTGAGCGAGTACAGCACCCTGGCCGTGTTTAACGGCAGTCTGCTGGAGCGTCTCAAGACAAGACACCCGCTCTACGACCGCGAGTCGCTGCTCATCCTCGCCCCCTTTGTCACGCTGGAGGCGGGATCGGGCGTGGTGCACATCGCCCCGGGCCACGGCGAAGAAGACTACGAGATCGGCAAGGCCTACGGGCTTGAGGTCTATGCGCCCGTGGACAACGAGGGCCGGTTCACCAAAGACGTGGGGCCCGAGTTTGCAGGCCAGTTCGTGTTCGACGCCAATGACAACGTCAACGCGGCCCTGAAGCGCGAGGGCGCGCTCCTGGCCGTAGACACCTATACACACTCCTATCCCTACTGCTGGCGGTGCAAGAGCGCCATCATCTTCCGCTCGACCAGCCAGTGGTTCATCTCCATGGAGCACGGCGACCTGCGCAAGAAAGCCCTGGACGAGATCAACCGGGTCAGGTGGATCCCCTCGTGGGGAAGGGACCGGATCTACTCCATGGTGGAGAACCGGCCCGACTGGTGCATCTCGCGCCAGCGCGCCTGGGGCGTGCCCATCCCGGTGTTTGTCTGTAAGAACTGCGGCGAGATCCTCATGTCGGAAAAGATCGCCATGCACGTGGCTGACATCTTTGAGAAAGAGGGCGCCGACGCCTGGTTCACCAGATCCGCATCTAAGCTTCTGCCGGCGGGTACTGCGTGCAGGGCCTGCAAGGGCAGCGAGTTCGTCAAGGAAGAAGACATTGTCGACGTGTGGTTCGATTCCGGGGTGAGCTATGCCGCGGTGTGCGAGAAAGACCCGAGGCTGGGTGTTCCTGTTGAGATGTATCTGGAGGGCTCTGACCAGCACCGAGGGTGGTTTCACAGCACCCTGCTCGCCTCGGTGGGCACCAGGGGCAGGGCGCCCTACGAGTCTGTGCTCACCCATGGGTTCGTGGTGGACGGCGAGGGCCGGAAGATGTCCAAGTCGCTGGGCAACACGATCTCGCCCCAGGAGATCATCTCCAAGTACGGCGCAGAGATCCTGAGGCTCTGGTCGAGCGCGCAGGACTACAAGAACGACATCCGGATCTCCGACGAGATCGTCAGCCGCCTGGTCGAGACCTACCGCAGGGTCCGCAACACCTCGCGGTTCATGCTGGGCAACCTGCACGACTTCGACCCGGACAAGGACATGGTGCCTTATGAAAACATGCTCGAGCTCGACCGCTATGCGCTGCATGTCACGCAAAAGCTCATCGAGAGAGTCAGGAGGGCATACGAAGAGTACGAGTTCTATGCCATCTATCAGCAGGTGCACAACTTCTGCGTGGTGGACATGAGCTCGTTCTATCTGGACATCCTCAAAGACCGGCTCTATGTCTACAAGCCGGACTCGATCGAACGCAAGTCGGCTCAGAGCGCCATCTTCCGGATAATCACGGACCTCACCCGGCTGATCGCCCCGATCCTCGCGTTCACTGCCGAGGAGATCTGGGACCACATCCCCGCCTCCAGCGGAAAAGAAGAAAGCGTGCACCTGTCCTCCATGCCTGCAGCCAATGCCTCACTCATGGACGAGGACCTTGCCGGCACGTGGGAGCGTATCCTGCTGCTGCGGCAAGAGGTGTCCAGGGAGATGGAACAGGCCCGCAGGGACAAGGTGATCGGGCATCCCCTGGATGCGAAGGTCACGCTCTCTTCCGAGGGCGACACCCTGGACTTCCTCAGAAAGGTCGAGCCCATGCTCGACGATATCTTTATCTGCTCGGGGGTGGAGGTGGCGCAGGGCGACGGCTGCTACGGCGAGAGCGAGAGCTTCGACCATCTCAAGATCCAGGTCTCCAAGGCCTTGGGCGGCAAATGCCCCCGGTGCTGGCATTACCGGGAAGACATAGGCCGGGATCCCGCCTTTGCCGAGCTGTGCACCCGCTGCGCGGCCCAGCTGAGCTGATGCTGCATGTAAGGTAAGCCTGTGGCGAAGAAGAACGGCAACGGCCAGACATTCGACGACGAGATCGTGGAAATATCCCAGGAGCCTGTTTATCGGGACCGGGGACGGGGGGGACTCCGCTCCATTCTGATGTGGGGGGTCTTCCTGGTGCTTCCCCTCTATCTCGCCGACCAGCTCACCAAATGGCTCGTGTGCCGGAATGTGGAGATCGGGACGGGTTTTGTGGCGATCCCCGGCTTTTTCGACATCATCCATGTGAGAAACACCGGGGCCGCCTTCGGCATCCTCAGGGGCATTCCCGAACCGGTGCGCACCTACTTCTTTCTGGGCATCACACTGGTGGCTCTGGCTGCGGTCTTTTTCATCTTCTGCAAGGCCGGGGGCAGGCCGTGGTATTTCAAGGCCATCCTGAGCCTGGTTGTCGCAGGCGCACTGGGCAACATCACCGACAGGTTCCTTCTGGGCGAGGTGGTGGATTTTTTGAGCTTCTACATCGGGCGGTTCCGGTGGCCCACTTTCAACCTTGCCGACACCTACATCTCCATCGGCATGGCCGGGCTCCTCGTCTCGGTCTTGGCTTCGCCCAAGGGCCAGGAGTGAATTCCTGTCCGAGAGAGACGTGAATCCGTCCCTGAAAACTACACCACCCATTCCTCGGGCTTGATGAGCGAGGGGATGTCGACCAGGATGACCATCTGCTCCTGCTGGTCCTTGTATACGCCCTCGATGAAGTCAGTGGGAATGGATGCGGAGAAGGCAGGTGTCTTCTGAACACGGGCCGGGTCGATCACCAGCACATCGGCCACATTGTCCACCACCATTCCCATGACCCGTGTGTCGACCCTGACGATGAGAAACACGGTGAGCGGGGTGTAATCACGGGGTTCCAGGCCGAACTTGAGCCTGAGATCGAGCACGGGCACCAGCTCCCCCCTGAGGTTGATCACGCCCTTGATAAAGGGGGGCACGTTCGGCAGCAGGCTGATGTCCTGGCAGCCGATGATCTCCTCGATAGTCTGGATGGGCACGGCATAGGTCTCGCTCTCCAGAGAAAAGGTGATGAAGGAGGTGTTGTCCTCCTTTGTTTCCTCGTGGGTTGCGATGCTGAAGGCGATCCTTCCCTTTGCGGGTCTCTGTTCCTCCAGGTCACCTTTGTTCGGCTCGAAGGGCTTGGGTTCCGCCGGCTTCCGAGAGATCTCCGGCGCCGGCATCTTCCTGGGCCTGAACACGGCCTCGCCGGTCTTTTCCGGCCGGGGCCCGGCCTCCTTCGCACCGAGCATGTCCTGTTGTATCTGGGTGAAGGCGCTCTTGTCCAGTTTCAGGGCCACGGGGATCATGTCGGGCTCCATGATGGTCGCGTAGAGGATCGCGCATTCGCTCTGCCCGGCTTCCTGCGATGCCATGATCTCGCCCAGGTTTCCAAGCTCGGTGAGGAACTCGTTGAGCTTCTTTCCCTTCAGTTTCACGTTCAGGATATAGACCTGGCTGGTCTCCAGCTTTTTCAGCACAGTCGCATCGTCAATGCCGAAGGGAGCGAGAACCGTGCCGGCTGCAGAGGCGGAGGATGCCGCGCCCTTGGCCGCGGGAGCGGACCCGGCACTGTCGATGATGGCCTGAAGCTGGGTGAGATGCTCGGAGATGTCCATATCGTTGCTCGCGATCACGTCCTCGAACATGCTTTTGAGCATGTCGGCAGCCTGGAGAAGGGGATTTGATATCTCGCTGGTGGGCATGATCTTGCCCGAGCGGATGAGATTCAGGACATCTTCCAGCCTGTGGGCGAGCTCGCCGATGTTCACGAGGTCGAGAAACTTGGCCGAGCCCTTTATGGAATGGGCCGCCCGGAAAACCCGGTTGATGACCTCGGGGTCGACCTTTTCCATCTCGGCTTCTATCTTGATGAGATCCTCTTCGATGTCTGCAATATGCTCTCTTGATTCGGTAACGAACTCCTCAATCAGCTCGTCGAATTCACCCACGTTCGTTTCCTCCCCGAAGATTATAGTCTTTTTACATCATCGGCAGGGTATGGGGAGTGACTTTAAAGGTTGTTGACACGGATTGTACAATCCGAGTATATATCTGAACAAATTTGAACAGGGAGGCCCTCTTGTGCAGAAGATGAAAATCTGCCTGCTTGCAATGTTCGTTGTCCTCTTTCTGGGCTTGGCAGGATGCGGGAACGATCACAAAGAATCAGGGGTCGTGGCCCCGATCCAGATGCAGGTATCCACAGAACACCTTCACCCCAAGATGGGCCTGTCAGGCTTCATACTGGGCATCTTCATGCTCCTCAATGCCTACGTGATCATCCTGGCGAGCTGTGCCGCGCTCATCATCAAGGAACAGACCTTCAAGAAGGTGACGGACACGCTGCGTATGGGTTTGCAGATGCTCAATCCCGGCAAGGAAGGCGAAGGTGCGTGCCTCAAGCTTCTTTCTCTGCTCTCCAACGGAGAGACCAGGTTCAAGGCGGGTACGGCCGGCCTGATCTGTGGGCTTCTCCTCGCCTATATCAGCGCCTGGATCGCGGTATAGCCTTATACGGCAGGGCCTTGGACCTTTTAGGACTCCCAGCCGTTTCTGCCGATGAGCTTGACGAACCTGCACCCACCCAGTGATTCTTCCCGGATGCCGTCTTTCGTGCGCACGATGCGCTTGAGCTCTTGAAGGCTCTCGTCTCCCACGGGGATGATGAGCCTTCCGCCCTCGCCGAGTTGCTCGATGAGCGTCTCGGGCACATGGGGCGCGCCTGCGGTGACCACGATGCCGTCAAAGGGCGCCTCTTTGGCAAGCCCTAAAGAGCCGTCGCCGATTCGGATGTTGATGTTGAAGTATCCCAGCTCGTCATGTGCCTTGCGTGCACGGGAGGCCAGAGTGCTGATCCGCTCGATGGAATAGACGGTCCTGCACAGCCGGGAGAGAATGGCCGCCTGATAGCCCGAACCGGTGCCGATCTCGAGGATCTTCTCCTTGGGTCCGGGAGCCAGCGACATGGTCATGAGCGCCACCATGTAAGGCTGGGAAATGGTCTGCCCGAACCCGATGGAGAGGGGGTAGTCGTCATAGGCCCGGTATTTGAGGTATTCCTCCACGAACTTGTGCCTCGGGACCTCCAGAAAGGCGCCGAGTATTCGCGTGTCCGTGATGCCCCGAGCCTCGAGCTGCTCCTTCACCATGCGCTGACGGGCAAGAACCGGGTCCATGTCTTTTCTACCACCGTGCCTTTCTGATTCAGGGAACCAAAACTCATTCTAAGGGATTATGCCATCTCTGACAACATGAAAACCGTGTGTTGCGCCCTGGAAGGGACTTCCCTTTTCTCTTTGATCAGCTATAGTTTCTTTATGGTCTTATCCATAAGCTGCCCACGGTACTTTTTCTTCCCTTGACCCTCCCGGAATCCTATAGTAGATATTTAGTCAATGGATTTTATTAAGATAATAAAAACATCCAGATTCCTCGATCCAGTCCGGGATTTTGCCGAGACACAGCGGTTTTCCGAGGTGCGGGTGGATCCTCTCACCGGCCATACGAGCAGGGTGCTGGATTTCCCGGTCAAGGAGATCGGCCGGGAGGACCTGAGCAGGCTGGTGGAGGATTCCCGGGCCTGCTGTCCGTTCTGTCCCGAGGTGGTGAGGCAGGTGACGCCCAAGTTCCATCCCGAGCTTTTGCGGCAGGAAAGGTATGCAAAAGGCGAGGCCCTGTGCGTGCCGAATGCATTTCCCTATGATGAAAACGGCGCGGTGTGCATCATGTGCCGGCAGCACTATCTGGCCTTGAAGGAATTTTCCGCAGGTATCCTGGAAGACGCTCTTCAGTGCTGTTTCAGCTATCTCAAAGATGTTATCCTGACCCAGCCCGATATGGTCTACCAGTCGGTAAACTGGAACTACATGCCCCTTGCGGGTGGTTCGCTCGTTCACCCGCATCTACAGATCACGGCGTCGAGCTCGTCGACCAACTACTACACTGACACGGTGCCTGCTCTTAAGCGATATGAGCGTAAGCACGGCAGGGGCTTTTGGTCGGACCTGCGCGACCATGAATGCAGGGCCGGTGAGCGCTGCATCGCGGCTACAGGCGACATCACCTGGCTCGCCGCCTTTGCGCCCATGGGGGTGTTTGACGTTCTGGGCGTTCTCCACCGGGCGCATGGCCCATCTGATGTTCATGGGGAGCTCCTGCACGAGGTGGTGCGGGGAATCCTGCGGGTGCTGGCCTACATCGACTCCCTGCACATGCATTCTCTGAACATGTCGCTGTATTTTCTCCTTGACAATTCACGGTTTGTCCCGCACCTAAGGATATGCCCGCGGGTGAGCATTCCGCCGTTCGGCGCCAGTCAGATCAACTATATGAAGATGCTTCATAACGAGACCCTGACCACGCTCAAACCCGAGGAGATATGCAGCGATCTCAGGACGGTCTGGCATGAGTGAGCGAGACATGAGGTTTCGATTTTCCACGGTTTTTCAAGAGGGGGAGTGAATGATGAAGAAGCTGATTCTGGCAATGTTATTTTGTTTCTGCGGCATGCCGGTGTATGCCGTGTCCATGCCCGAAGTTATCTGGGTGGGCGGCGCCTGGCGCCTCTCGGACGAGTCGGCCCCTATCTTCATGGCGGACACCTTTCTCTCGCTGGGGCAGGTGGATTCCACCTATCTCTTTTCCGAGCCCCTGGTGTTTCTGAAAGGCGGAGAGATCGGCCTGGGTCTCGGCGTGGGGGCGCGGGTTCCGATACTGGACGGCCAGGCCCTGGCGGGGTACAACGTGTTCTTTGACTATACCACAGACAATTATCACAAGCGTCTGACCACGGGTGCGGAGTTTTTCTACCCCACGTTCTCGGCCCACCTCAACGCCTATCTCCCCTTTTCGGATGAGCACAACAGGAGGGAGGCCCTGCCTGGAATCGACCTCGCCCTGGGCATCCCCATCCCCAACGCGAGCTTCATCACCCTGTGGCCCAGTCTGTATTACTACGACGGCAGGGATAATGACGATCTGAAAGGCCTGGGCTTCGCCGTGGAGGTGAAGCCCGTGAGGGCCCTCTCCGTGACCGTGGGCGGTCGGAACGACGCCATCGAGTCAGGCAGGGACCGGGGCGAGATCTATGCCAAGATCCAGTTCACGCTTCCCATGGAGCGCCTGGGTGAAGACCTCTTCAAGTTCGAGAAGGGGGAGTATCCGCTCAATGTCAACACCCTGCTCGATCACCGGGTGGTGCGCGAGCCCTTCATCACCTACGAGCACAGTCTGCCCTGACACACCCAGGGTTCGGACTTGACTTCACGGGCGATTCTCCTCTATAGAGTACGACGGTAACGGGAAGTGGCTCAGCCTGGTAGAGCACAGCGTTCGGGACGCTGGGGTCCGGGGTTCAAATCCCCGCTTCCCGACCACCTTTTCTCTGAAATGTGAACCCTTCCTCTCCAATAAACACCAAAAGATCATTTGACATTTGATAGTTCATATGTAAATAACCCGTGATTCACCGGGCGGTTTTGTTTTTCTTGTTTTGATAATGGGCCGGTAATGGAGAGAAGTTTCATATACGTGGTCTCCTAAAGGAGCCGACAGTTTGTTGTGCATACC
>Ga0208694_1000088_pt1 | contig 131143 bp, 119 predicted proteins | sample AD_UKC078_MetaG_FD_184442 | JGI IMG/M metagenome (GOLD analysis project Ga0208694, IMG submission 184442) | Active sludge microbial communities of municipal wastewater-treating anaerobic digesters from USA - AD_UKC078_MetaG (SPAdes) (version 2) | ecosystem: Engineered > Bioreactor > Anaerobic...
CCCATAAGATGAAAATCCTTGAATAGCCCAAAAAACAAATATTTTTCGTAAGTTTGAAGCTTATTAATAATAACTAAAATTACAATTTTATGGGAAAAGAAGCAATAAATGTATCGCTTGTTGATGTTCAAAAATTAATAGGTATGCTGAATGGTGCACTGGCAGAAGAATGGCTGGCTTACTACCAGTACTGGATCGGCGCAAGGCTTATGGAAGGCCCCATGCGCCTGGAGGTGGAAGCCGAGTTGCTGGTTCATGCCAATGAAGAACTCGGGCACGCTGTCCTGGTGGTGGACCGCATCATTCAACTGGGGGGGACTCCCGTCATCAATCCCAAAGACTGGGCAAAACACGCCCGTTGCGCTTACGAGGAACCTTCGGATCCTTACGTTGAAAGAATCCTGGAACAAAACCTGGCCGGTGAAAGATGTGCTATTCAAAGGTACCAGGAAATTGCCGACTACACCAATGGGAAAGACCACGCCACCTACCAGATGGCAGTACAGATCCTGAACGACGAACTGGAACACGAAAACGACATAGAATCCTGGCTCGCCGATCTGAACCGGATGAAGGAAGAGTGGAAAAAGGCCAGGATGTAGTCCTGACATGAACTCATGTGCTTTCAAACGGAACTATCTCTGACTTATACACAGCTGGAGAACAGGTTCAATGCCTTGTTCCGGGAAGGAGCAAACTATAAACCCGGGAACTATTCCGGGTTTTCCCATCCCAGAACCCCGGTCATAGCCAACCGGGATGCGGGAACCATAGAAATGATGCAATGGGGTCTGATCCCGCCCTGGGCCACGGATACGGAAATTAAAGAATATACGTTAAACGCCCGCCTGGAAACGTTGCGTTCCAAACCTTCGTTCAGGGATTCGGTCAACAGGCGGTGTCTGGTGCCGGCCGGCGCTTTTTACGAGTGGCAGTGGCTTGATCCCAAAGGAAACAAGAAACAGAAATACACGCTGACACTTCCCGGGAGAGAGACCTTCGGCCTGGCGGGATTGTGGAACACTTGGACGGACAGGGACACCGGGGAGATAATGGATACTTACACCATCATTACCACAGAAGCCAACGAACTGATGTCACGCATTCACAATTCAAAGAAAAGGATGCCGGTGCTGATTGACAGGGAGCATGAGCCGGATTGGCTGGAAAACGGGGAAATGGTCATGCAGAACGACCGCTTGCAGGCATCGCGGGATCCGCTGCTTACAATTCCGGGCATAGGAACAAGTATGGCAGAGGATTTGAGGGTACTGGGCATTGAAACTGTGGCGGACCTGACGGGTAAGGATCCGCAGCAGTTGTACGACCGGTTGTGTGCGATCAGGAAAACCAGGCTGGATCCCTGCGTGCTTTATGTTTTCCGGTGTGCCGTATACTTTGCAGGCACCAACAACCACGACCCGGAGTTATTGAAATGGTGGAATTGGAAAGATAAAATGAACGATGATGTATAAGCACCTTTTTGGACCGGTACCTTCGCGACGGCTGGGCATGTCGCTGGGTGTGGACATGGTGCCCAGGAAAGTCTGCTCCCTGGATTGTGTATACTGTGAGGTGGGCCGCACCACATTGCTTACCACGGAAAGGAAAGAATACGTTGCCGAACGGGAGATCAAAGAGGAATTGAATGATTTCTTTTCCAGCCATCCCGATCCCGAAATCATTACCTTTTCGGGGTACGGCGAACCTACCTTGAACAGTGCCATTGCCGGTGTCATAGATTTTCTGAAGGAAAAGAAATCGCAACTGCCCATTGCCATATTGAGCAATGGCACATTGATGGGCGACCCTGCAGTTCGCAAGGCCATACTGAGGGCCGACATAGTGCTTCCGTCACTGGACGCAGCCACAGAAGAGGTGTTCAGGAAGATCAACCGGCCTGCAGGAGCACTGGACCTGCAAGGCTATATTCAAGGTCTGGCGGATTTCAGGAAAGAGTTTTCCGGGAAAATATGGCTGGAAGTATTCATTCTTCCCGGCTTCAATGACCATAAAGCCGAACTGGATGCACTGAAAAAAGCCATCCTGAAGATTAAACCGGATTCCGTGCAGCTTAATACCCTGGACAGGCCGGGGACCGAAGCCGGCATCAGAAGCGCCAGCCGCAAGGAACTGGAGGACATAATGGCGTACTGGGATATGCCCCGTGTCGAGATCATCGCCTCGTCAGTGGCCAACAAGGAACCTGCAGCATACAGGGAAGATGTGCAAAATGCCATCCTGGAGACCATAAACCGCAGGCCCTGCACCCTGGATGACATTGCACTCATAACAGGCCTGCATGTGAACGAGATCAACAAACACCTGCGTACCCTGGAAGCAACAGGCTCTATCCGCACAGAAAGACAGGAACGGGGTTTGTTCTACATGCCTTCACAAAGAAATTAAATAAATTCAACGATCATAAAACGGGAGAATTATGGAAAGACTTGACAATTGGGTGGAGAAAATAATCATGAATCTGGGGGTATCGGAAAGTGCGGCACCTATCCTGAGACTGCTTCTTCTGCTGTTGGTGCTGGGACTCCTTTCGTGGGCCTTTTTCCGCGTCACCCGCCTGATCATCAAAGGACCGTTGTTCCGGTATGTTAAGCGTACTCAGTCCAAGTGGGATGACCTGCTGATGGACAATAAAGTTTTTTCCAACCTGGCACACATTGTCCCCGTTATCATGGTACGCGTGATTGCACCCATCCTGTTCCGGGATTTTGAGAAGGTCCTCCCCGTTGTGATCAAACTCACAGACATCTACCTGATCATTGTCATACTATTGGCAATCAACGCCTTGTTGCGTATTTTGGAGCTAGTGCTGAAGAAATCCAAAGCTTTTGCGGACAAACCGGTGTCCAGTTACTTTCAGCTGATCAAGATCATTTTATACATAGCTGCCGGGATCCTGATAATATCAATACTCATCAACAAATCTCCCGTATACCTGCTCAGTGCCCTGGGTGCCATGACCGCCCTGGGCATGCTGGTCTTCAAGGATACCATCCTGGGATTTGTAGCCAGTGTGCAGATTTCGGCAAATGATATGGTACGCATAGGGGATTGGGTGGAAATGCCCAAGTTCAACGCGGACGGCGATGTCATTGCCATCAACCTGAACACGGTCAAGGTACAGAATTGGGACAAGACCATCACAACCATCCCCACGTATTATTTCATTACGGACAGCTTCAAGAACTGGCGCGGCATGAAAGAGACAGGGGGCAGGAGGATAAAAAGATCCATATACATCAATGCTGCCTCGGTCAAGTATATCAATGAGGAAGACAGGCTCAGGTATGCAAGGCTCTATCTGCTTAAGGATTACCTGGTCACACGGCAGAAGGAAATTGATGAATACAACAAGAAAATGAAGGTTGACACGTCTGTGTTCGTTAACGGACGCCGTATGACCAATATCGGGGTATTCCGTCATTACATAGAGAATTACCTGAAAGACAACAAAGCCATCAGAAAAGACATGACTTTGATGGTAAGGCAGATGGCAATGGAAGACAGGGGAATCCCCATTGAAATATACTGTTTCACCACAACCACCGTCTGGACGGAATATGAAGAGATCCAGTCTGACATCTTTGATCATTTGATGGCGGCAGTGTCTTTCTTTGACCTGGAAGTATTCCAGCAACCCAGTGGTTCTGACCTGAAACGGGCCTTTTTGCCGGCAGGGAAAATTATTACCTCAGGTTTTCAGGAAAAGGAATCAAATCCATCTGCCTGAGGATCTCCTGCGTGCGCCTCTGGATGTAAGCCGAGGGATTGCGTGAGCTGAACCGCAGGGGATTGGGAAGGGTGGCGGCAATCAGGGCCGCCTGGTATCGCGTCAGCTGCGATGCCGATGTGTTGAAATGCTGCCGCGCCACGGCCTCGGCCCCGTAAATTCCCTTACCCATCTCAATGGAATTCAGGTAGACTTCCAGGATCCTTTCCTTGCTCCAGAACAGCTCAATGAGGAAGGTGAAATACACTTCCAGTCCTTTCCGGAACCAGGAGCTCCGTGGCCAGAGGAAGACATTTTTTGCCGTTTGTTGCGAGATGGTGCTGGCTCCCCTGGGGCGGCGGCGGGTAAGGTTTTCCTTTCTGGCCTTTTTGATCTGTTCCATGTCAAGACCGATGTGCTCAAAGAAACGCTGGTCTTCCGAGGCAACCACCGCCATCATCATGTTTGCCGAGATGTCCTCCAGGGGGACCCATTGGTGGTGCAGGACGGCTTTCCCTTCGCTTTTCTTTTGCTGCACGGCACGGATGGCCATGAGAGGGGTATACGGGACGGGAACGAACCGGTACAGGATCACCAACAGCAGGCTCAGGGCAAACAAGCCGGCCACCAGCCACAACAGCCAACGATAGATTTTCCTAATTTTCACGCCGTATACACCTCATTTCAAGATACTTGTTGGTAAAGCCAAGGTCCTCGTACAATTTCCTGGCCGGGTTGTGCGGTTCCACGTGAAGTGCCAGGTTTCCTTCTGCGGCATCCATGGCCAGTTGCATCATTTTCCTGCCTATGCCCCGTCCTCTGTATTCCCTGTGTGTGGCCAGGTATACGACCAGGTTCTCCGGCACAAAACCCTTCATGCCTGTCTTGGCTATCATGACCACGCATACAATTGCCTGGTCTTCGGTCAGGCGGAGGATGAAGCCTCCGGGTGAAGGGATTTCCCTTAGTATGTATGCCATGGCGCAGTCGATATCTTCTTTGCTGTCCCTGAACTCTTCCAGGTGTGCATGCAGGAAATCCGTCATGGCTTTCCTTTCCCCGGCGGATGGTTTGTTATACTCGTTGAATAGGGTCTGTGTCATGATGTTTTGCTCAGGTGGAGCAGGGACCACCCTTCCTTTTCTTTTTGTTTCTGCAGGACCAGCCCGTGTTGTTGGGCGGCTTCCATCATTGCCGGGACATCTGTCGTAAAGAAACCGCTCAAAAGCAAATCACCTCTTCCGGGTTCCAGTCCACGTGCCAATGTGTCCATTTCACTGATAAGGATGTTGCGGTGGATGTTGGCCAGTATGAGTCCGTACCTGCCTGATTGGATGAAAGAGGCATCACCGTGAAGGACGTGCACTTTGTGTGCGATGCGGTTCCTGCGTGCATTTTCATTGCATGAATGTACGCTGCGACGGTCATTGTCCAGGGCGTGGACAGGAACGGCCGCTCCCATTTTCGCTGCCAGGATGGCCAGGACGCCTGTCCCGGTTCCCATATCCAGCACCCTCCTGTTTTTGATGAAACCCTGCTGTTCCATCTCCAGCAGGCTTTCCAGCATCATTCGTGTAGTGGGGTGGTGACCGGTGCCGAAGGCCAGTTCCGGCATGATGACCAGTTTGTATGCCACAGGCGGCCATACGGGTATCATGGCCCCGTTGCCGGCGGAGCGTATGCTGCATCCTTTTCCGGTCTTCAGGATAACGGGATTGAAACGTATGTCCCAGTCTGCATTCCAGTTTTTTTCAGGGATGTATTCCTTTGAAAAACCTGTTATTCCATAGGTGTCCAAGATTAGCCTCAGGTGGGATTCCCTGAATTCAGCTGAAGAAATGTAGGCAGTCAGACCGTTGTCTGCAGACACGAATCCTTCATAGCCAATTTCGGATAGTTCGGCTATCAGGATTTCTTCTGTTTCCTGGCAATAAGGTTCAATGACTAAGGTGACGGCTACCTGTTCCATACTTTTCAGGCAAACGATCCGGCAATAGCCAGAAAGTCCTCGGCTTTCAGCGAAGCGCCTCCTATCAGGCCGCCGTCCACATCGGGCTGGGAAAAGATTTCGCGGGCATTTGACGGTTTGCAGCTGCCTCCGTACAGTATGGGAGTGGAGGCTGCAAGATCTCCGAATGTGCCGGCCAGGAAAGCGCGGATGAACGCATGCATTTCCTGTGCCTGTTCTGCAGTTGCCGTTTTTCCGGTACCTATGGCCCAGACGGGTTCGTAGGCCACGATGACCTTTTTGAAATCTTCCGGTCCCAGTTGGCACAGGACTTCCCTCAATTGGGAGGCAACTACCTGGAAATGCATGCTGCCTTCACGCTCTGCCAGCACTTCTCCCACACAGAATATGGGCCTGAGCCGGCTGGCAAGTGCCAGTCTGATTTTATCCAACAGGATCTCATTGGTCTCACCATAATACTCCCTGCGTTCAGAATGCCCCAGAATCACATGACTGCAGGGGATGGAGGCAAGCATGGAAGCCGAGACTTCACCGGTATAGGCTCCGCTTTCCCTGTTGGCAGAATTCTGCGCGGCCAGTGCGGGATTCCTGCGGTTTCCTATCAGACGGGCTGCCGGGCACAAATGCGTGAAGGGCGGGGCTATTATCAGGGTTACATCTTGCGGTATGCGGTCGGTTCCCGAAAGGATTTCTTCTATCAGCTTTTTCCCTTCTTTCAGGGTGGTGTTCATTTTCCAGTTTCCGGCAACGATTTTTTCTCTCATAGATTCCAATGATAATTAGTGGTGTATGCAATGGCGACAAAGGTAAGAAAATGATTGGTTTTTTGACGATTAATACCTACTTTTGCAGCCCCTTATAAGATCAAACATATGAATATCACTAAGAAAGAAATTGACGACCTTTCCCTGCAGGTGACCGTATCGGTTGAAGAAAACGACTACAGCGAGAAAGTGAAAAAAGCCCTGAATGATACCCGGAAAAAAATAGAGATAAAAGGTTTCAGAAAAGGGATGGTGCCTTTGGGAATTGTTCAGAAAATGTATGGACGTTCCATATTGCTGGAACAGGTTAACACCTACATATCGGAAGCGCTGAACGCATACATGGAAAAAGAAGCCATCCGCATTATCGGTGAACCGCTCGTTTCTGAAGAGCAGGCCAAGACAGACTGGGATAAAGACGTGGATTTTTCGTTTTCATTTGACCTGATGCTGGCCCCAAAGGTAGATGTCCCCATCAACAAGGATCTTCATATTCCGCTGATAAAGAAAAACGTAAGCGAAAAGGACGTGGAACGGCAGCTGGAAACCGTACTGGAACAGCAGGGAACCCTGCAGGTGGCAGAGAAGGTGGAAAAAGAAGACCTTCTTAAGGTTGACCTCCGTCAGGGAGAACTGCTCATAAGCGATTCGTATCTGAACCTGAAAAACGTTGCAAAGCAGAAAGACAAGAAGCCTTTCATTGGAAAAGCCGTTGGTGAAGAAGCGGAAACAGACATCAGCGTCTTGTTTCCCAAAGAAGCGGACAGGGCCATATTATTGCAGATCAAGCAGGAGGAGCTGGAGCGTTTTACTAACCCGGTGTTTACTTTTGTGATAAAGGAGATCAAGCGTTTTGAACCGGCACGGGAAAACCAGGAGTTGTACGACAAGCTCTTCGGACCGGGAAATGTCACAACACATGAAAGCTTCCTTGAAAAGATACGTGAGCAGATAGATTTGAACAACCAGAGCGAGAGCAACTACCGTTTCGGCCAGGATGTGAAGAACATACTGGTGGAAAAAGCCGGTCTGCAGCTTCCTGAAAAACTCCTTAAACGCTGGTTGTTCGAAGGCAACGATGGTAAGTTCACCATGGAACAGATAGAAAAGGATTTTCCCGCATTTCTGGAGGATTTCCGCTGGCAGCTGGTCAGGGAAACCATCATGAAAGAGTATGGCCTCAAGGTTGAGAAAGATGATATGGCCCAGAGTGCCGTGGCCATGGCACGTTACCAGTTTGCCATGTACGGGATGAACAATGTTCCCGACGAACACCTGATAAAATATGCGGAAAGGATGCTGGCCAACGAGAAAGAAGCCAGGAATCTGTACGAGAGGGCAGAGGAGAACAAAGTTATTTCGTATATTCGCGAAAACGTAACAGTCGATATCAAAGAGGAATAACTTATGACCGAGTTTGAAAAATACGCCATCAGACATAAAGGTATCAGCAGCATGAGCCTGCACAGGTACCAGTCTTTGTACAGCACTCCGCAGGGATCCATAACGCCCTACATCATTGAGGAACGTCAGTTGAACGTAGCCCAGATGGATGTGTTCAGCCGTCTGATGATGGACCGGATCCTTTTTCTGGGGGTTCCCATCCTGGACGAGGTAGCCAATATTATCCAGGCCCAGCTTCTTTTCCTGGACTCTTCGGATCCCGGCAAAGACATTCAGATCTATATCAATTCGCCAGGTGGTTCGGTTACAGCCGGATTGGGTATCTACGACACCGTACAGCTAGTCAAATCAGACGTTGCCACCATATGTACCGGACAGGCTGCATCCATGGCCGCCGTGTTGCTAGCAGCCGGGGAGAAAGGAAAACGCTCGGCATTGCCCCACGCGCGGGTGATGATACACCAGCCGGTGGGCGGAGTGGAAGGACAGGCAGCCGATATGGCAATAGCCGTCAAAGAGATCCTGGAACTTCAGAAACAACTCTATCAGATACTTGCTCAACATACGGGCAAAACACTGGAACAGATCCAAAAAGATGCCGACAGGGATTTCTGGATGCGTTCTACCGATGCTGTGGATTACGGGATTATTGATGAAGTTCTCAGGAAAGCCAAATAATAATGCAAAAGAAAACCCCGGACACAGATTATTGTTCTTTTTGCGGGAAATCAAGTAAGGAAACGGGTGTGCTCATTACGGGCATCGATGCATCCATCTGTGAACTATGCCTTCAGGAAGCGTCCCTGGTGCTGGATGATATGTATGGCCATAAGTCGAAGAATCCGTCCAAAAAGGATCCTGTGCCTAATGGCAGGCTGATGACACCCAGGGAGATCCGCGCTTTTCTTGATGAGTATGTGATTGGTCAGGACCAGGCCAAGATATTTCTTTCTGTTGCCGTCTACAACCATTACAAACGGATCCGTTCCGGAAAGGGCAATGATGTTGACATAGAGAAATCGAACATCCTGTTGGTAGGGCCCACGGGAACCGGGAAAACGCTGCTGGCCAATACCATTGCCCGGATGCTTAACGTTCCCTTCACCATAGTGGATGCCACCGTTTTGACAGAAGCCGGTTATGTGGGAGAAGACGTGGAAAGCATCCTGACCCGGCTGCTGCAGGCCTCGGATTACGATGTGGACAGGGCTGAGCAGGGGATAGTCTTCATTGACGAGATAGACAAGATTGCCCGTAAGAGCGACAATCCGTCCATTACCCGCGACGTGTCGGGAGAGGGAGTTCAGCAGGCCTTGCTCAAATTGCTGGAGGGAACGGTGGTGAATGTGCCTCCCCAGGGAGGTCGCAAACACCCTGAACAGCGTATGATAGCAGTCAATACAAAGAATATCCTGTTCATATGTGGCGGTGCTTTTGAGGGAATTGAACGCAAGATTGCCCAACGCCTCAATACGAGTGTGGTAGGGTACGGGATGGCAGAGAAAAAAGCGCACATAGACAAGGACAACCTGGTAAAATACGTAGCTCCCCAGGATTTGCGCGCATACGGCCTGATACCGGAAATTGTGGGCCGCGTGCCCGTGGTCACCTACCTGAACAGGCTGGACAGGGAAGCTTTGAAGGATATCCTGACCAAACCAAAGAATGCATTGGTAAAGCAATACAAGCACCTTTTCGCGCTGGATGGCATAAAGATGTCTATCGATCCGCAGGTGCTCGATTACATTGTGGATACGGCCATTGAATTTAAAATGGGCGCACGGGGATTGCGCTCCATCTGTGAAACCATCATGGTGGACGCCATGTACGATGCGCCCTCTTCGGGAAAGAAAACCCTGCGCATTACCCTGCCTTATGCAAAAAAACGTGTGGAAAAACTGACAAAAATCATATAAACAGGATATCATGAGCGAAATCAAGGATTTTATCAACAAAAATTCTCAGCGTTTTCTGGATGAACTTTTTACCCTGTTGCGTATTCCATCTGTCAGTTCACAGCAGGAACACAAGGAGGACATGCAGCGATGTGCCCGTCAATATGTGGTTTCACTGATAGAAGCCGGGGCAGACAGGGCAGAGATACATTCCACCAAAGGTCACCCGGTTGTGTATGCAGAAAAAATCATTGATTCCCGGAAACCTACCGTCCTGGTTTATGGCCATTACGATGTGCAGCCTGAAGATCCCATTGGATTGTGGAAAACCCCTCCCTTTGAGCCCGAGGTCCGAGACGGGGCCATCTATGCCCGCGGTGCCAATGATGACAAAGGACAGTCTTTCATGCACATAAAAGCTTTTGAATACCTGGTTTCCCGTGACGAACTTCCCTGCAATGTGAAGTTCCTGATTGAAGGTGAAGAGGAAATTGGTTCTCCATCGTTAGGCGAGTGGGCCAGGCAGAACAAGGAATTGCTGGCCTGTGACATGATCCTGGTCTCGGACACAACCATGATCAGTGAGGAGGTTCCCTCCATCAACACAGGGATGCGCGGGCTGGCCTACCTGGAAGTGAAGGTTACCGGACCCGACAAGGATTTGCACTCGGGACATTATGGCGGGGCCATTGCCAATCCCATCAACGTGCTGTGTGGCATGATAGCCGGGTTGATAGACAATAAGGGCCGCATCACCATAAAAGGCTTTTATGACGATGTGGTTGAACTCTCACCGGAGGACAGGGCACTGCTTGCCCTTGCCCCTTTCAACCTGGAGCATTACAAGAAATCCATAGGCATCAACGGCATCACAGGGGAAGAAGGCTATTCCACGCTGGAAAGGATCGGGATCCGTCCCTGCCTGGATGTGAACGGGATATGGGGCGGTTATACGGGGGAAGGGGCCAAGACGGTGATCCCGTCCTTTGCCCGGGCCAAGATATCCATGCGCCTGGTACCCAACCAGGACCACAAGAAAATTGCGCGTTTGTTTGCAGAACATTTTACATCCATGGCACCTGCGGGGGTATCGGTGGAAGTGACCGAACACCACGGGGGACAAGGTTTCCTGGCGCCCATATCGTCACCCATGTACCAGGCCGCGGCAAAGGCCGTGGGACAGGTATACGGGATTCTCCCTGTGCCCAGCCGTGGGGGAGGAAGCATTCCGGTACTTGCCGAGCTGGAAGGGATCCTGGGAGCTTCACCGCTGCTTATGGGCTTCGGCCTGGAACGCGATACCATCCATTCTCCCAACGAGAGTTACCTGTTAAGCCAATTCCATAAGGGAGTTGAGTCCATCATCCTCTTTTACAAGTATTACACGGGGGCATAAAAGTTATGAAGTTGCTTTTTATTCTGACTTGTCTTGCAGCCGGGCTGCAGGAAGGTCTTCCTGTCAGGTTTTCGTCGAATTTTGATTCCGGAAGCATAGGGGAGGTGTCCCTTATAGATTCTGTCTGGGTCAGGCCTTCAAGGACCGATTCTGTTCTCCATCTGTCCTATGAGATTATCTCACGTTTGGATCCGGCCAATCCGGCCAACCCGGAACTGCAGCCCAGCGGTCGCTGGTTCTACTTCATGATGGAGGGCGTGAAGGGAAAACACATCTACCTGGATTTCAAGAACACAGATCCCATGCGGGCCGTTTATTCCTATGACGGGAAACATTTCCAGCGCTTTGAACATTACCAGGCTTCCCTTCGCAAAGTATCCTCTTTCTTTTCCCGTGATACAGTATATGTGTCCTATTTCATCCCCTATGGATGGGACAAATTGCAGGAACGACTCCGACAATGGACTGCTTCTCCGTTTGTTGTGATGGATACCCTGGGAACCAGCATGATGGGATTGCCTGTCCAAATGCTTGCCATAACCGATCCCCAGGTTCCTGAAGAAAGGAAAAACAGGATATGGATCCATGCTCGTGTACATCCCAGTGAATCTCCCGCAAACTGGCAGCTGGAAGGGCTTCTGGACCGTTTGACGGATAATTCTCCTGTGGCAAGGCAATACCTCCGCCAGTCGGTTTTCTATGTGGTTCCCTTTGCCAATCCCGACGGGGTATACGGGGGATATTCCCGTTCCAATGCCCGCGGCATCAACCAGGAGATCAACTGGGACCACAACGACTCCGTTACTTCTGTAGAAGTTCAGGCCTTACGTGCACGGATGGATTCCCTGACCCGTGAGCGTCCGTTTGACCTGGTCTTGAACATGCACGCCCAGTCAGATGACAAGATCAGTTATTACGTGCCCACTTCAGCATCCACCTACCCGGAATACCATGAAAAAGCCATGCGCCTGGCATACCTGACAACAGACAACAACCCTTATTTTTTCATGGAAGACATGTTTTATTCATCTCCTGCACCCCGCTATGTAGAGGGGTGGATATGGAACAGGACAAAGGGGAAAACGCTGGCCATGACCATTGAAATGCCTTATTCGTTTTACAATGAAAACCCCGACAGGCCATGGGTAACCGTAACCTCACTCAGGGAGAACGGGGAATTAATGCTTCGGGCCATTTCCGATTTTTTCGGCTGGAATATTCCGGGACGCTATATACTCAAAGGTACCTTGAGGGGTAAAAAGACCATTTTCCGTCATGAGAACCTGCCCGCAGGAGAATACCAGGTCTTTATCTGGAAGGATGCATGGGTTCCCTGTGATACTGTCATAAAAAAACGCACCGGAATGTTCCGGTGCGTTATCCGTACCGATGGAGAACCCTACACGGGACCCCTTCGGGTAAGCGAAAAGGCTACTTTGCGTAATTGACCGCCCTGGTTTCCCGGATGACCGTGATTTTCACCTGTCCCGGATAGACCATCTCGTCCTGGATCTTGTGTGCGATATCCTGTGACAGCTTTTCAGCATCCTGGTCGCTTACTTTTTCAGATCCCACTATAACCCGAAGCTCACGCCCTGCCTGTATGGCATAGGTCTTGGTCACACCCGGATATGACAAGGCGAGGTCTTCCATTCCTTTAAGCCTTTTTATGTAGGATTCAATCACTTCCCTCCGTGCTCCCGGACGTGCGCCCGATATGGCATCCCCGACCAGGACCAGCGGTGCGATCATGGAGGCCATTTCTGTCTCTTCGTGATGGGCGCCTATGGCATTGCACACCTCGGGTCTTTCTTTGTATTTTTCGGCCAGACGCATGCCCAGGATGGCATGGGGCAGCTCAGGATCGTCATCGGATACTTTGCCTATGTCGTGGAGCAATCCGGCCCTTTTGGCCAGTTTTGCGTTCAAGCCGAGTTCAGCTGCGATGATGGAGCAGAAATTGGCCACTTCACGCGAGTGTTGCAACAGGTTCTGCCCGTAAGAGGAACGGTATTTCATCTTTCCCACCAGCCGGACAAGCTCGGCGTGGAGTCCGTGGATACCCAGGTCTATGCAGGTGCGTTTACCGGTTTCCACAATTTCTTCTTCCACCTGTTTCTGGATTTTAGCGACCACTTCTTCTATGCGTGCAGGGTGGATGCGTCCGTCGGTCACAAGCTGGTGAAGTGCCAGACGGGCCACTTCGCGGCGGACCGGGTCGAATGCAGAAAGGAGTATGGCCTCGGGGGTGTCGTCCACGACGATTTCCACACCGGTGGCTGCTTCCAGGGCCCTGATGTTCCTTCCTTCACGGCCTATGATGCGTCCTTTTATCTCGTCGTTTTCAATATTGAAAACGGTGACGGCGTTTTCTATGGCTGTTTCCGTTGCCACCCGCTGGATGGTGTTCACAATAATGCGTTTGGATTCCTTACCTGCTGTGAGCCGGGCTTCATCCATGACTTCGCTGATGTATGACATGGCCTGACTTTTGGCCTCTTCTTTCATGGTTTCCATAAGAAGGGCCTTTGCCTGGTCAGCGGACATGCTGGCCATGCTTTCGATTTTTTCAATCTGTTGCAGGCGCAGTTTTTCATATTCTTCCACCTTCTTCTCGGCCAGTTCCAGCTGGGCGGTCAGGCTATCTTTCAGGGAGGAGACTTCTTTGCTTTTACGTTGAATTTCGGCATTTTGCTGATTCATTGCGATTTCCCGCTGTTTCAGCTTGTTTTCTGCCTGGGCTATCTTGTTGTTTCTTTCAATTATTAATTGTTCATGTTCTGTTTTTAGCTGAAGGAATTTTTCTTTTGCCTGGAGTATCTTTTCTCTTTTTATGCTTTCTCCTTCAGTTTCTGCTTCCTTTAGAAGTGTTTTGGCCTTTTTCTTCAGGATCACCATCCTGAAAAAAGCATAGCCCAGTGCAAATCCCACTACCAGAAAGATTGCGGCACTTATATATGTGTAGTTCATGGCTGTTGTTGATATATATTAGTTTGTGTGTTGTCATAATAGCATATAAAAAACCCGTTAACATACCACTGTTTAGCAAAAACCCTGATTAGCAAGGTTAGGAGGATCTGATTTTGTTGCGAACTTCCCACGTCCCGAAACCGGAATTCCCCGAAGGGTAACAGAGGGGCCTGTTTTTAACAGTCAAGACACTCCATTAAGTTTAAAATGTTGAGTTTCGCAAAGAGCTGGTATGTAACGGGTCAACTAATTATCTTTCCAGGTATTCTCTTAAAAAATTATCCAGTGAGGCAATCTCTGTGACTATCTGGCTAGTCTCGTCATCCTTTTCATATTTGAGCAGGCTCAGCACAAACTGGAGGGCTGCCATTGCCAGGGCATCCTGGGTATCCTGGCCGGAATACTTTACGTTGAACTGCTCGATCTTCTGGTTTATTCGCTGCGCTGCAGCCCGTACCATCTCTTCGTCTTCTCTGGCTATGCGTAAGGGATAATAACGATCTGCAATACTTATTTTTATGGATAATTTATCTTCACTCATTGTGCCGGGTTATCGGTTAAGCATGGTTAAACATTTATCGATTTCCCTGATCAATTTCCCGATCCTCTGCTTTGCTTCTCTCGTATCTTCACTTGTTTTCAGAAAGGCTCCAGCCATCTGGAGTTTTTGCACTTTCTGTTCCAGTTCTTCTTTTTCTTTTTTATATATATTCTGTTCTTCGCTTAAGGTTTGTAATTTACTGTTCAATTCACGGTTTTCCGTCAACGCCTTTTCATGCAGTGAAATAAGTGTTTCTATCTTCTGCTTTAACGGGTCTATAATGGCTGCGTGTTGAGGTTTCATATGCATTCTCCGTTAAAGCAAAGATAATGCATTTTTAGCAAAAAAAAAAAGAGGTCTATATGACCTCTTTTACTTCTTTCATTCCCAGCTCTATAGCTTTTTCGTTCATGGGTATCAGATCGTGATACCTTTCCGGCAGGGATTTCTTAAGTCCCTGTATGACGTTATGCCTTTCCAGGATGGGTTTCATCTTAAGATAGGCACCCAGCACAACCATATTGAAAGCCTTGGACATTTCCATGCGGTTGGACAGGTCGGCTGCTTCTATGGAGCATACCTTGATGTCCTTACGTACAGGATGACGCGTTATGCCATTGGGATCATAAAGCAACAGGCCTCCTTTCCTGACCATGGGTTCAAACTTGTCCATGGACTGCTGGTTCAGCACTATGGCCGTATCACACCACCGTAGGATGGGCGAGCTGATCCGTTTGTCACTGATGATGACCGTCACGTTGGCCGTTCCACCGCGCATTTCGGGGCCGTAGGATGGCATCCAGGTAACTTCCTTATCCTCCATGATTCCTGAATAGGCAATGATCTTGCCCATAGAGAGGACGCCTTGTCCTCCAAAACCTGCTATAATCAATTCTTCTTTCATAATTATCTGTCTTTTATGTCTCCCAGGGGATAAAACGGGAACATGTTTTCTTCCATCCATTTATTGGCCTTGACCGGGGTCATCTTCCAGTTGGAATTGCAGGTTGAAACAATCTCTACAAAAGAGGTTCCTTTTTTCAGCGCCGAGTTTTCAAAAGCTTTCCGGATGGCTTTTTTTGCTTTTCTGACACTGCCCGGATTCTGCACAGACTGACGTGTCACGTAACAGGTTCCTTCCAGTTGTGCTATCAGTTCCGTGATCTTGAGGGGGTAACCGTTCAGGTCAGCCCTCCTTCCATAGGGAGTTGTGGCCGTTTTCATTCCCAGGAGGGTGGTGGGGGCCATCTGGCCGCCTGTCATACCATAGATGGCGTTGTTTATGAAAATGACAACAATATTTTCCCCGCGGTTGCAAGCGTGCATGATCTCTGCCGTGCCAATGGATGCCAGGTCACCGTCTCCCTGGTAGGCCACGACATATTTGTCGGGGTACAAGCGCTTGGTGGCTGTGGCCAGTGCCGGGGCACGTCCGTGTGCAGCCTGCTGCCAGTCGATATCGATGTATTTATAGGCAAAAACAGCACAACCCACCGGGGAAATCCCTATGGTCTTGTCCTGGATACCCATCTCTTCTATGACTTCTGCCAGTATTTTGTGAACTACGCCGTGACTGCAACCGGGACAGTAGTGCATGACTGTGTCTGTCAGCACTTTGCTCTTGCCGTATACAAAGTTCTCGGGTTTGATGATATCTTTAATGTCCATGGTAATTGCGATTAAAGGTTGAATTTTTTAGCAAAAGCTTCGAATACTTCTTCGGGAGAGAAGATGGATCCGCCCATCCTTCCGTAGAATTCAACGGGAACAGCTCCGTTAACAGCCAGCCGTACGTCTTCTACCATCTGTCCCGCATTCAGTTCAACGGACATGATGCCCTTGAGCTGTGGCAACATCTCACGGATGGCCGTTTCGGGGTACGGGAACAAGGTGATGGGCCTGAGCAATCCCATGCGGATGCCTTTTGAACGGGCTATCTCCAGGGTGCCTTCACAAATACGGGCAGAACTTCCGAATGCCACCAATAGGTATTCTGCATTGTCGCACATGGTTTTTTCAAAACGCACTTCGTTTTCCCTCATTTTCTGGTATTTTGCCTGCAGCCGCAGGTTGATTGCTTCCATCTCGGAGGCGGCCAGGGAAAGGGAAGAAATGATGTTCCCCTTACGGCTGGCGGGTTTGCCAACGGTTGCCCAATGGCCGTATTTTTCGGTAATTTCCTTGTCTGTAAGGCGTCTTACCGGATCTCGCAACTCCACTTTTTCCATCATCTGGCCAATGGCGCCGTCTGAAAGGATCATCACCGGGTTGCGGTATTTGAAGGCCAGGTCGAATCCCAGTCCGACAAAATCGTACATTTCCTGGACCGAGGCAGGGGCCAGCACAATGATCTTGTAATCGCCGTGACCGCCACCTTTCACTGCCTGAAAATAATCTCCCTGGGCCGGCTGGATGGTTCCCAGTCCGGGACCGCCACGGATCACATCCACCACAAGACAAGGTAATTCTGCACCGGCCATATAGGATATGCCCTCGCACATGAGGCTGATACCGGGACTGGACGAGGAGGTCATGACTTTCTTTCCGCAGCATGCTCCTCCGTAGAGCATGTTAATGGAAGATGTTTCACTTTCAGCCTGAAGGACTACCATTCCGGTCGTTTCCCAGGGCATCTCTTCCATCAGGGTTTCCATCACTTCACTCTGGGGGGTAATGGGATAACCAAAGTACCCGTCCGCTCCGTAACGAATGGCGGCAAGGGCAATGGCCTCGTTCCCTTTTTTCAATAATTTTTCTGCCATAGTATTCCTTTGTTAAATTTTAACTCTGTATACAGTAATCACCGAATCCGGACATACGGTCGCACAATTGCCGCAACCGGTGCAATTGTCCGGGTTCTCCATGTAACAATAAGGGTAACCTTTGCTGTTAACCTTTTTTGCCAGTGCAATCGTTTGTGTGGGGCAATTGGCCACACACACGCTGCATCCCTTGCATTTTTCTATGTCTACTACAATAGCGCCTTTGAATGCCATATTTTTAAAATTATAAGTTGTTTGTGAAAATAGCTTACAAATTTACAGAGAATTTTTAAAATAACTTACATTTATTTGCTAAAAAAGGAAAATCCCTTGGAGATTCCTTTCCATACCCTGTTCCAGTTGAGCAGGATTGCCAGCAGCAACAGCGGGATCATGAAGATCATGATCTTGGCTTCCGGAGTCTGCTTCCTGTACCAGGCAATAATTCTTTTGATCATGAGCGCTCAATCCTGATCCTGGCATCCACGACTACCACGCCACGGGCAGTGCCCAGAAGCGGATTCAGGTCCATTTCAGCAATTTCGGGAGCGCACCGGCATAAGGCGGATACCCGGCAAATGGCATGGATGAAAAGGTCTTCGTTGACACCTTCCTGGCCCCGTACCCCCCGGATCAGACCGTATCCCCTCAGGTTGCGGACCATCCGCCCTGCCTCTGCAGGTGAAACCGGGCTGAGCCCGGTGCTGATGTCTTTCAGGACTTCCACAAAAATACCTCCCAGGCCGCACACAACGGTATGGCCGAAGGAAGGTTCCCTCTTGGCCCCTATGAAAAGCTCCCTGCCGGTGAGTTGTGACTGGAGCAGGATGGCGGTGGTATCCTTTATCGTTATCATTTCCCGGAACGCTTCCCTGAGTGCGTGTTCATCACGGATGTTCAGACGGACCCCGCCCACATCCGATTTATGCACCGGACCAATGACTTTCATCACCAGGGGAAATCCCACCCGTGCCGCGGCTGCACCCAGTTCCTCTTCATTGTGCGCAACGGCCTCCTGTGCCCTGGGAATGCCTGCGGCATCCAGCAGGTCGCTTACCTGGGCCGGGGACAGGTATCCTTCTCCCGCTTTGTCCACCAGCCTGTGGACTGCCTGTTCGTCGATTGCCGGCAGGGCAATGTTATCAGGAACCGGCACAGGGGTGTTCAGTACTTTGGCGAGCGCCGAGCCAAAAATGACCTCGTCCGGGAAATAGAGCCTTCCTTTCTTCTGGAATTCCCTGATCTCTTCCAGCACATTCAATGTGGAGGGAAATATGGGGTAGATGGGTTTGGTGCATTCGGACATCTTCTGATGGATCAGGTCATAGACATCGAATACACTGTTCAGGCCCGGTGAACCAAAGATGACAGCCATGCCGTCGAATTCGGGGCACTCGTTCTCCACGAATTCTATGATCTCTCCCAATTGCCCTGCTGTTCCTGTTGCCAGGAAATCTATGGGATTGGCCGCTGAAGATCCGGCGAACAGCTTGGCCAGCAACTTCTTCCTTTTGCCTTCTTCCAGCGTGGGAACGGCAATTCCGTTCTCTGACAGGACGTCGGTCAGCATGACCGCAGGGCCTCCGGCATGTGTGATGATGCACATGTTTTTCCCTGCAGGAGCGCCTTTGAGCAGGATGCACGCTACGGTCAGGAGCTGATTCCTGCCATTACAGCGGATGATGCCGGCTTTTTCAAAAAGGGCGGCAACGGCCGTGTCGGGACTGGCCAGGGCACCTGTATGTGATGAGGCCGCACGGCTCCCGGCTTCCGAGGATCCTGCTTTTACGGCAGCTATCCTGGCGCCTTTTCTGTACAGGGAGGCGGCATGTTTCCACAATTTGAGAGGATTCTTTATGGTTTCTGCATAGATCAGCTTCACAGGCGCGCTTTTGCCATGCACGTAACTTTGGTCCAGATATTCAAGCGCTTCTTCCAGGCCGGTTTGGGCAGAGTTGCCTACCGAGAAGACATTGGCAAATGGAATGCCCAGCTGTACTGCTGCATCTATGATGAAAAGGGCAGTCGCCCCGGAGCCTGATATGAGGTCAATGCTATCCGGGACGAAGCGGGGTATGGGTGAGGTGAAAACACCGGCATAATGCTCGTTCATATACCCCACGCAATTGGGACCTATAAGGGTTGCCCCGTGTTTGTCCGCCACGTCCCGGATCTTTTTCTCAAGTACCGCCCCTTCATGGCTCTCTTCCGAGAAACCGGCCGAAAAGATGATGACCCCCTTTGTGCCTTTTGTGGAGCAGAGCGTTTCTACAGCATGGAGACATAAGGCAGCAGGGATGGCCAGGATGGCGACTTCTGCACCGGGTATTTCTTCCACCGTGTGATATGACGTCAGCTCCTGTATGGTATCAGCTTTTGGATTGACAATGTATATATCTCCGGGGTAACGGGTGTCTTTCAGATTTTTTATCACTTTACCACCGGGTTTATGTAAGTCATTGGACCCTCCCACGACCACTATGCTTTTTGGATTGAGAAATTCTTTTGTAATCATTAATATAGCTGGTTTGTCTTACAAAGTTAGCAATTTGTTTGGCAATTTATCTAAATTTGTAGCCTCATAAAACAGAATCATAATGATATTGATAGCAGACAGCGGGTCGACAAAAGTTGCCTGGAGGGTACTACACAAAGACGGCACCATACAGGCCATCCAGACCATTGGGATCAATCCCTTTTTCGTTTCGGAACCGGACATCCTGAGAACCCTTGAAGAGAACCTCAAACCGGCCGTACGGGGGGATGTGAGCCAGGTGTTCTTTTACGGTGCCGGAGTGGCAGGTAAAGACAAGATCGATATCCTGACACGTTGTTTCCAGACTGCATTCCCCGGATGTTCGGTGGAAGCCAATTCGGACCTGCTGGCTGCAGCGCGCTGTCTTTTCGGTTCGGAAAAAGGCATTGCCGCCATCCTGGGAACGGGAGCCAATACATGTTTCTACGACGGGGAGAAGATCGTGGACAACGTGCCTGCCTGCGGTTACATCCTGGGAGATGAAGGCGGAGGGGCGGTGCTTGGGAAAAAGCTCGTTTCGGATTACCTGAAAAGGATGTTGCCGGCAGACCTGAGTGAAGCTTTTGAAAAACAATATAAACTCGGCCTGCTGGATATCATAGAGAAAGTGTACAGGCAACCCTTGCCTAACAGGTTCCTGGCTTCGTTCGCATTATTCCTGGGAGATCACCAGTCGCATCCCTATGTTCAGGAGTTCCTGGGGAAAGCCTTTGATGAATTCTTTTCACGCAACATCATTCATTATGATTACAAGACTTATCCGGTAAATATTGTGGGGTCGGTTGCCTATTATTTCAGGGATGAAGTCATGGCATCGGCTGCACGCCACGGGATGAAGATCGGCAAGATTGTCCGCACTCCTATTGAAGGTCTGGTTGCATACCACAGGAATCTTATGACCCAACAGGAATGATACAAAAAGTCACAGAACAACGGTCGCGGTACGACCATCTGGAAAAGATGTCCGTCAGGGAATTGCTGGAAAATATCAACAGGGAGGACCAGACCGTACCCCTGGCGGTGATCCCCTGCATCCCGCAGATAGAAAAATTGGTGGAAGAGATAGTCACCCGCATGAAGGAAGGAGGAAGACTGTTTTATATGGGTGCGGGAACAAGCGGCAGGCTCGGCATTCTGGATGCCTCGGAGATCCCGCCCACTTTCGGGGCTCCGTACGACCTGGTCATCGGCCTGATAGCCGGAGGCGATGCAGCCATCCGCAGGGCGGTGGAAAAGGCCGAGGACAGTCTGGAGGCAGGATGGGAGGAGCTCAGGGTGCACCATGTGGGAACCAACGATGTGGTGGTAGGAATAGCTGCTTCGGGGACGACTCCTTACGTGGTGGGGGCCCTTCGCGAGGCCAGGAAAATGGGCCTGCTGACAGCATGCATAACATGCAATCCCGGAACTCCCGTGACGCTGGAAGCCGAAATTCCTATAGTTGCCGTTGTGGGGCCGGAGTTTGTCACAGGTTCCACCCGGATGAAGTCGGGCACTGCCCAGAAACTCATCCTGAACATGATATCCACGACCGTCATGATCCGTTTGGGACATGTGATAGGGAACAAAATGGTGGATATGCAGCTGTCCAATGCCAAACTAATTGACAGGGGCACAAAAATGATCATGGAAGATACAGGGATCGAGGATTACGACAAAGCGCGTTCCCTGTTGCTTCAATACGGTACGGTACGGTCAGCTGTCAATGCTGTGAATGATAAGAGCCATGTTTGAACAACGTTACGTTTCAGACCTGTTGCAGAAGGCGGTCGAAGCCTTTTCCCGGCTTCCGGGGATTGGTCCCAAATCGGCTTTGAGGCTGGCTCTGTACCTGCTCAGGCAGGAAGAGGAAGAGTCTGAAAACCTGGCCCAAAGCATCGTTGAATTGCGGAGGAAGGTAGTGTATTGCTCAGAGTGCCGGATGATATCCGATGCTGCCTTGTGTCCGGTTTGTTCCAACCCGGAGCGGGACCGAGGTATCATCTGTGTTGTAGAAAACGTGCGTGATGTTATGAGCATTGAACATACGGGACGCTACAAGGGATTGTACCACGTGCTGGGAGGGATCATATCCCCGATCGAGGGCATCGGGCCGACAGACCTTTCCATAGAACCCCTGATGGACAGGCTCGCCAGGGGCGTGGTAAGGGAAGTGATCCTTGCCCTGAGCACTACCATGGAAGGAGAGACCACGTGCTTTTACCTGTACAAGAAAATGGCATCTCTTGACTTGAATGTCACCACCATTGCCCGAGGGGTGGGCTTTGGCGACCAACTGGAATATACTGACGAACTGACCTTGGGCAGGTCTATTGAGAACAGACTGCCTTTTAAACCTGAATAATCTTTTTCTGCATATGGAACATACATTTCCGCTATCCTGGCTGTTAACCGCATTTGCAGTGTATACGGCCCTGCTTTTCTTTGTTTCCTGGCTAACCTCACGAAAGGCCGACAGCAACACTTTCTTTCGCGGGAACAAGAAGTCCCCGTGGCCCATTGTAGCTTACGGCATGGTAGGTACATCCATCAGCGGAGTGACCTTCATCTCTGTTCCGGGCAATGTGATGAATGAAAATTTTTACTACATGCCCCTGGTACTTGGCTTTGTAATAGGATACCTGGTGATAGCCAAGGTTTTGTTGCCACTGTATTATAAAATGAACGTGACATCCATCTACACATACCTGGAAAACCGTTTCGGTTTCACGACCTACCGGACAGGGGCCGCCGTGTTCATGGTTTCACGGGTGCTGGGAGCGGCTGTGCGTATCTTTATCGTGGTACTGGTGCTGCACACTTTCCTGCCTGCCGGTTCTGTTCCCTTCTGGATTGTGGCAGGCGTGTTCATGCTGCTCATATTCCTCTACACCTACAGGGGAGGGGTAAAAACCATCATCTGGACCGATGTCCTGCAGACTACCTTCATGTTACTGGCTGTTGTATTGACGGTCATTTCCATAGCCAAAGCCATGGACTGGGATTTTAGGCAGATGGCAGGCGCTGTCACTTCATCCGATTATTCCGACTGGTTCAACTGGGACTGGAGTGCATCCAACAACGCAGTGAAACAATTCATCAGCGGGATATTCATAACCATAGTCATGACGGGGCTGGACCAGGAGATGATGCAGAAAAACCTGAGTTGCAAGAACCTGCAATCGGCACAGAAAAATATCTACACCACCAGTATCACCCTTGTGGTGGTCAATATCCTCTTCCTTACCCTGGGGGCCGTTATGGCCATTTATGTGAACCAGCACCTGGGTGGCATACAGGGCATAGGGCTTGCCGATGCCGCAGGCAGCTTCACCAAAGCACAGACAGATAAGTTGTTTCCTGTGATCGCATCCCAATACCTTGGTCTGGGTGCAGGCCTTTTCTTTATCATCGGCCTGATATCGGCATCGTACCCCAGCGCAGGCGGGGCACTTACCTCCCTGACCACCTCTTTTTGCATTGATTTTCTCGGCTTTAACAAAAAGAAAGAGATGCCACAGGAAAGGAAGGACAAGATCCGCAAAGTCATCCACGCTTCTTTTGCCATGCTATTCTTTCTCATAATCCTTGTGTTGTATGTCGTGAACAACCAGGCGATAATCAACCTGGTATACCTGTTGGCCGCCTATACTTACGGACCATTGCTGGGCTTTTTCTTTTTCGGCATATTGACAAAATACCGTGTCCGGGACAGGGTTACCCCGTATATCGCACTGGCTGCACCGGCTCTATGTTACCTGGCAGACCTGGCCTTGAAAACCTGGTTTGATTTCGGCTTGGGATTTACCGTGTTGATAGTGAATGGATTGCTTGTGTTTTTTGGAATGTGGGTTTTCCGTGAAAAAACACTCCGCGAAGGCGCCTGATGCCAGTTCAAAAAAAAAGGTTACATTTGTACTGATTATTCAAACAGAATATGCCGGACGGTTAGTTACCATATAAGCCATTGCTTGCAAGGACTTAAAACGATTTAGGTATGCGTTGTCGTGAAAAACATACAGGGAGTTCAAGTGCCTGCTGGCAAATAGCCCATAAAGTCAGATCAAAGCCGCGAAGTTGAAGGTAGACAAACGTTTACAACAGTATGTTTTACCTGTTAAACTTCGCATTATGATTGAAATATTTTACAAATCCAAAGGGCAAATCTTAAACGATACAGATGTAAGGATCCTGGACAAACTGGGATTGGACGATGTTTTATGGATTGATTTGCACGATCCCACAGGGGATGAAAAAAGGGCTGCCGAGGATTTTTTAGATACAACGCTGCAGAGCAGGGCCCAGGCCGAGGAAATTGAATCCTCTTCCCGTTACTCGGAAACAGAAACCACCATTTTTGCCAACACCAACTTCCTGATTCCCGGACCCGACGATTATACGTCCATCCCCGTGTCTTTCATATTGTCAGAGAGCATCCTGGTCACCCTGCGGCACACGCCGCTCAGGACCCTGGCCGAAGTTCAGCGTAAGTTGCTGAACAACTTGAAGCTCTATCCAACGGGTTACCACATCATGGTAAGCATTCTGGAGAACAGGATTGATGTGGATGCCGACCTGGTTGAGATCCTTTCAAAGGAAATCACGCAACTCTCCAGGAGAATTGACCTGGGAGAATCCATGGACGAGACATTCCTTCTGGATGTAAACCAGTTGCAGGAAAACACCATGGTCATCAGGACAAACGGTGTTGACAAGCAAAGGATCCTCTCCGGTATTTTTAAAAGCGATAAGTTCCCAAGGGACTTGTACACAAAACTGGAAATCCTGAACAAAGACATCGACTCGCTCATACACCACGCCAATTTCAGTTTTGAACGGCTTGAGTACCTGCAGAACACAGCCCTGGGTCTTATCAACCTGGAACAGAACAAACTGATGCGGGTATTCACCTTTGTATCCCTTTTACTCATGCCTCCCACGCTCATAGCCAGCATTTACGGCATGAACGTGAAATTGCCCATAGTGTCGGGAAGCCAGTTATGGGATTTCATAATCTTGCTCCTGTTGATGCTCTTGTCGGTGGTGATAGCGATCTTTTTGTTCAAAAGAAGAAAGATGATCAAATAAGAGGGGCGGTTTTCTCCTGCAGCCACCGTGATTCTTCATAAGTCAGAAAAGGTGCCATTTTTTCATAGACTCTCCGGTTATACCGGTTGAGCCATTCGATTTCCCCTCTTTCCATCAGGGACACTAGGATTGCAGATGTATCTATGTGGCATAGGGTAAGGGTTTCAAAGCCAAGCCAGGAGCCGAATCCGTTTTCTTCCAGCTCCTTGCATAACAGGATGTTTTCATGCCTTACCCCATGGGACCCTTCCCGGTATATGCCCGGCTCGTTGGAAGTGACCATCCCGGGGAGCAGATCCTGGTCTTTCCACGTCTGCCTTATATCCTGGGGACCTTCGTGAACACAAAGGAAATGCCCTATCCCGTGCCCGGTTCCGTGTCCGTAATTGCGGAGGTGTCTCCACAGTGGGTCCTTGGCAAGCATATCCAGGTGTGTCCCTTTTGTCCCTTTCAGAAATACGGCCCTGCTCAGGGCTATCATACCTTTCAGGGCAATGGTGTAATCTTCCCTTTCCAGAGGGGTAAGCGGCCCAAGCGGGACGGTCCGGGTGATGTCTGTCGTCCCATACAGGTAATGACCTCCTGAATCTATGAGAAAGAGACCTTTTTTCTCCAGCCGGCTGCCAGGACCGGCCAGATAATTGTAGTGGGGCAGTGCGGCATTGGCCCCGTATGCCGGGATATATTGAAAGCTGTCACCCATGGAGTCAGGGGAAAGGGAGCGCATCCAGGACAATTTCTTAGCGACATCCTTTTCTGTCAAAAGGACATCCTGCTCCAGGGACTTTTCCAGCCAGAAGAAGAAACGTTCCATAGCCAGGCCGTCATACAGGAACGCTTTTCTGAATCCTTCGGTTTCGACCGGATTTTTTACGGCCTTGGCCAGTACCACAGGCGATGGCATATCTTTTACTCCTGTACTGCCAAAACGTGATAACAGCAGGCTGAACAGAGAATAATTCAGCGTATCCCCGTCTGCCATGAACACCGATTCTAATGGAAGGCCTTCCAATACTGAAGTCACGGCTTCATAAGGCGCAATACCCACCCCTTGCTCTCTGAGAAGCCTGGTCACGTTGTCTCCCACCTTTCCCGGGGTAATGAACAAGGTGGCGTTCTTACTGTCAACCAGGGCATAAGAGACAGCAACAGGATTGTAGGGAATGTCCCGGCTCCTGATATTGAAAAGCCAGGCAACCTGGTCCAGCCCTCCGAGCAGGATGTGTGAACAGCCCTGGCTGGACAACTGCTCCCGCAACCAGGTCAGCTTTTCTTCTGTGCTACGGCCACTGTATTGTGTTTCCAGGATAAAGACAGGGCTCAGCGGAAGGGCGGGCCTGTCCACCCACAACGTATCGGGAAAGGAGGGAGTGTTTACAACTTTGCCGGCATTGGCCTGCAGTGAAGCGAACAGTTTTTCAACCTGACTGTAAGTCATGCAGTCCCCGTCAATGCCGGTTACAGATCCTGCAGGCAGGTTTTCAGCCAGCCATTGCGGGTAATCCACGGCATGGGGGACCCTTAACGGATGTATTTCGAATTCGGTTCCTTCCAGTTCTTCCCTGGCCTGGATAAAATAACGTGTATCTGTCCAGAGACCTGCATGGGCATGGGTAATAACCACTGTTCCGTATGAGCCGGTAAAACCGGATATCCACTTTCTCTGCTGCCACCGTTCCGGAAGGTATTCGCTCCCGTGCGGGTCCGTTCCGGAAATTATGGCTGCGTCCCATCCCAGCTGCAGCATCTGGTGGCGGAGATCTTTTATTCTTTCAGAAATATTCATGACCGGAAGGTTCCTTTTTTAATTACAAAACGATTGAACCATATGAGTCCTGCAACACTCAGCAGGCCTACACAGGTAAAGATCAGCCAGAGCAAATCGGGCCTTCCCATGTTGTCAACAAATTTCCTGTAAAGAGGAGCTCCCACGAACCCTCCAACAAAACTCCCAATCACACTGCAGAAAAAAGAATAACCCATATAAATGGCTTTTTTCCCGGATGGGGCAATAAGTCCCACGAATGAATTGAATTTGGGATGAGCAGTCATTTCTCCCAGGGTGAAAACTATGCAACCGGTGATAAAAACCCATGCATTGGCAGAAATGGACAGGATGGCCATACCCGCCGTTCCCAGCGTGATGCCTGTTATGATGGTGGGAAGCGCCCTGAAGCGGCTTACTATCCGGGACACGAACAGCTGCAGCAGAATGATCACTCCTGCATTGAGCACGGTCACGTGCTCCACGTCAAATTCCCAGGCAGAAGGTTTCTGTGTCACCAGGCTGATGACGGCATTCACTGTATCATTAACCGGGGTCATGTCCATGTATTCATTCACGTACCAGAGGACTGTCCCGTACATCTGAAAGTACATGATCCAGAAACCGGAATAGAGCAGGATCATGACAATGAATTTCCAGTCTTTGAAAACCAATGCCATGTCAGAGAATATTTTTGAAAAAGGAACCTTCTCCCTTGCCCGGACCGGTTCCCTGTACAAAAAAATGTTCACAAGTAGCAAAATAACCCCGGCAGCAGCCGCCATCCAGAAAACGTAGCTGTAGGATTCTTTTTTCAGCACAGGTACTAAAAGGAGCGGGAAGAGGAAGGCACCCAGGTTTATGGACCAGTAAAAGATGCCAAAACCCAGGGTGGAGTTCTTTTCAGTGGTTGAGTAGGCAATGGTTCCGGAAATGACAGGTTTGAAAAAGCCTGCTCCGATGGCCATGACAACCAGTGAAGCGAATACCATTCCGTAGGATGTCATGAATCCTGTCAGAAAATATCCGGTGGTCAGAAAGATGAAAGCGACCATGAGTATGTTCCTGAACCCGTACCGGTCTGCCAGCGCCCCTGCAAAAAGGGGAAGAAAATACAATAGGGGAGGGATGGTCCCCATGATGGCGCCGGCCGCTTCCCTGGAAAAGCCCAGTCCTCCTTCATCGGGGGAAAGAACAAGGTAAACGGAAAGTATGGAGAGCACCCCGTAATAGGCACCGCGCTCAAAAAATTCCATGCTAATGGCTGTCCAGAAATTTCGTGGAAAGGATCTGATCCCGGATTCAGGTTTCATCATAAAAAAATATGAATAAATTTGACCCGGTAAAGTTACATTCTTTTGATAATTAAAAAATAACGTTTACTTTTGCAGCCCCTGCAAAGGGATTATACATAAAGTCTAACCTTCTAATTCTTATTGAACTATTCACATGGCAAAAGAAAAAGAATTGTCTCCAAAGAATAACCTGAACGACGTTCAGGATCCTGAAGAAATCATAATCCGGGAAAAAGAAAAGGCAGAAGATTATTCGGAGGAAGCTCCCGAAGTCGACGTTTTAAAGAAAAAAGCAATCAACAACGCATCAATTCCTGTTGAACAATTCGACTGGGCTGCGTTTGAAAAAGAAAATGTCTACGACACCGAGAAAAGTGTCATAGAAGACCAGTATGTTCAGACCCTGAACAAGGTCATTGAAAACGAGATAGTGGAAGGCACCGTTGTCGCTCTCAACAAAAGGGAAGTCATTGTAAACATTGGCTTCAAGAGCGAAGGAGTGATATCCATCAACGAGTTCCGCTATAACCCCGAACTGGCTGTGGGTGAAAAAGTGGATGTCTATGTGGAAACCGCAGAAGACAGGAAAGGTCAATTAATCCTTTCGCACAAAAAGGCCCGTTCCCTGCGTTCATGGGACCGCATCAACGAAGCATACAACAAGGATGAAATCATTAAAGGTTACATCAAATGCCGCACAAAAGGCGGTATGATAGTTGACGTTTTCGGTATTGAAGCTTTCCTGCCTGGATCGCAGATAGATGTGAAACCCATACGCGATTACGATGTGTTTGTGGACAAGACTATGGAATTCAAGATAGTCAAGATCAACCATGAATACCGCAATGTTGTGGTGTCCCACAAGGCCCTGATAGAGGCAGAACTGGAAGCCCAGAAAGCCGACATAATAGGGAAACTGGAAAAAGGCCAGATCCTGGAAGGAACTGTCAAGAACATCACCTCATACGGTGTGTTTGTTGACCTGGGCGGCGTTGACGGCCTCATCCACATTACAGACCTTTCATGGGGAAGGATCAACCATCCCGATGAAATCGTACAGCTTGACCAGAAGATCAACGTGGTCATCCTTGACTTTGATGACACCAAGAAACGTATTGCCCTGGGCCTGAAGCAACTTACACCGCATCCCTGGGATTCGCTGGGAGATAATATCACCGTGGGCACGGTCGTCAAAGGCCGCGTGGTGGTCATAGCCGATTACGGCGCCTTTGTAGAAGTGCAGCCCGGAGTTGAAGGCCTGATACATGTTACCGAGATATCCTGGTCTTCACACCTTCGCAGCGCACAGGACTTTCTGAAAGTCGGACAGGAGGTGGATGCCGTTGTGCTTACCATTGACAAGGAAGAACGGAAAATGTCCCTGGGGATCAAACAGCTCAAACCCGATCCCTGGTCTTACATCAATGAAAAATACCCAGTTGATTCCAGGCATACCGCCATGGTCAGGAATTTCACCAATTTCGGGATCTTCGTGGAACTGGAAGAGGGGGTGGAAGGTTTGGTTCACATCAGCGACCTGTCATGGTCCAAAAAGGTAAAGCATCCTTCGGAATTCACCTCCATAGGGGAAACCCTGGATGTAGTTGTTCTGGAAGTGGATCAGGACAACCGCAGGCTTCGCCTGGGTCATAAGCAACTGGAAGAAAATCCCTGGGAAGTGTTTGAAACGGTATTCACCAATGGCTCAGTCCACGAAGGTACCGTAACCAATTTTGTGGATAAGGGAGCAACCGTTACCTTGCCTTACGGGATTGAGTGTTTTGTAGGACAGAAGAACCTGGTGAAAGAAGATGGTTCAGCTGTTGTCCTTGAAGAAAAGCTTCCATTCAAGGTGCTGGAATTCAATAAAAACAGCAAGCGCATAACCATATCCCACACCCGTACCTGGGAACAGGAACCCAAAAAGGCAGCTGCTGTCAAGGAAAAGCCCGAAACAGAAGCTGAAACTACCCAGAAAGCCGTCAAAAAATTGAAAGCCAACTTGGAAAAAACAACATTGGGTGACATTTCCGAACTGGCTGCCCTTAAATCGGAGATGGAACAGAATGCCACTGACACTGACTAGCCTGGGGAGTGCATCGGCACTGCCTGCCAGGAATACTTATTTTACCGCTCACGTATTGAACATACGTGGGCGGTCCTTTTTACTGGATTGCGGCGAGGGCACGCAGTTGCGCCTCGGACAGCTTGGTATTTCGCTCGGGGCGATAGATCATGTTTTTATCACGCATTTGCATGCAGATCATGTTTTTGGTCTGCTGGGGATGATATCTTCCATGCATTTGCTGAAGAGGAACGCTCCATTGTATGTGCATGCGCCCCGGGGCCTGGAAAAGCTCATTGAATTCTATTTTGATTTTTCCGGAAAGCAGGACCCGTCATTTCCCATCATCCATAAAGTGGTTGAGGGAACGGGGATGTTTCCGGTGATGGATGGCGGCGAGGCCCTTGTCTCGGCTTTCCCGCTGAACCACGGAGTGCCCACTTTCGGTTACCTGTTCAGGGAAAAGCGCGTTCGCAAAAGCGAACCCAGATCCGTGGCCTATTGTACCGATACGGCACCGTTCCCCGAACTGGCAGGATGGGTGGAAGGGGTGGACCTGCTCTTCCTGGAGGCCACTTTCCTGGAAAAAGACCTGGAATCGGCCCAAAATTACAAACACTGCACAGCCCGCCAGGCAGCACAGATTGCTCTGGATGCCGGGGTGGGGAAGCTTCTGCTGGGGCATTTTTCATCCAGGTATAAAGAAGCCCCGGCATATCTTGCCGAGGCCAGGGAGATTTTTCCCGATACGGAGTTAAGCACTGAAAGCAGAACCTTCAGCGTTCCGCGCAGGCTTATTGCAACATAGGCTGGATCACGCCAAAGAGAAGGTAAGCGACTATCAGGGTCAAAATGATATTGAAAGTCTGAGCCGTCAGGAAGGCATTCAGTGGCCGGCGGTTTTCTTTGGAGAATATTTCTTTGAACCTTGTTTCCAGACCAATGCACACAAAAGCTATGCTAAACAGGGAATTGCTGAATCCTTTGGTGATCTTTCCCACGACTTTAGCTTCTTCTATGCTGAAAAAAATGCTGAAAATCAGGGATGCCAGTATAAATCCCAGCACAAATTTCGGGAAACGGTCCCAGATCATCTTTCCGGTAGGTTTTTCCTGTCCTTCCTTTCCCTTGTAGGTCCAGTAAAGGGCAATCAGAAAGGCAGCTATTCCCAGCAATACGTTTTGTGAGGATTTCACGATGATGGCTGTCTGTGCCGCTTCTTCTCCCAGCATGGTTCCGGCGGCAGCTACGGCGCCAGTGGTGTCTATGGTCCCTCCAAGCCAGGCTCCCGCTACCTGCGGGCTTAGTCCAATCAGGTTGGAAAGCCAGGGAAGCAGGTACATCATGGGGATGGCTATCACCAGCACCAGTGAGATCACGGTAGAGAGCTTCTTATTGTCTCCCTTGATGACACCGCAGGTGGCTATGGCAGCGGATACACCGCATATGGACACCCCACTGGCCAGCATGGTGGCCATCTCGTCATCGACTTTCATCTTGCGGGCTACCCAGAAGGCGAAATTCCAGACCACCAGGACAATCAGTATTGCCTGTACCAGTCCGTAGGCTCCAGCCTTCATGACCTCTCCGAATAAAATGGTTGAACCCAGGGTGATGATCCCGATTTTGATATAGAATTCACTCTGGATGGCAGGCTTCAGCCATTTGGGGACATTGAAGATATTGCTGATGATGAGTCCAAAGATGACCGCAAAGAAAACCGACTCCAGTCCAATGGCCTTAATGGCAGGTATAGCCGCCACCACATTGGATAACAGGGCCAGTATGTATATGGCCAGAAAAGACAGGAAAATCCCTTTCAATGGCTTTTTCAGGATGAAGGAGGTAAGGTAGGTTACCAGCAGCAGGAACAGGAACATATAGCCTGCATCAAGCCATTCTTTGCCTGTTCCGAGGTTTTTTGGCATGACGGGCATGACGGCAGGAACGATCACGGCCAGCAACAGGATGATGGTGGCTGCAATCACGGTGATCCAGTCTTCAGTCAGGATTTTTTTCCACCAGGGTTGTTTAGTTTCTTTCATGATAGGTTGATTCATTTATTGAATAATCGTTGTCAGAAGCGTGCTGTTAGCATGATACCCAGCAACCCGCTGTTTTTTTCTTTTTGAATGAAAGTCCGGAAGGTGTAGTTGACCTGAAGCCGGAACATTTTGTGAGGCCAGTAATCGATTCCCACCAGATAATTGATCTGTCTGGAATTCTCATCGGCCAGGTCCAGTCGCATGTAGTCGTATTTGAACAACGGCTGGAATTTGTCCGCAATGGTATATCCGGCCAGCAGGTAAAAACCGTCGCTGTCCTTCTGGTTTGTCTTTCCTTTGATGTATTCACCCCTGAACAGGATCTTTCCATCGTCATAGCGGGCACCGAACCCGAAACGGGTCCTGGGAGCAAGTTCGCCATCGGGTCCGATTTTGCCGTTATAATAGAAGGCAGAAAGGGTGACAGGGCGGATGGGATTGATGTTGATGCGCCCGGCAAAATCCTTGTGTTTGTTGTTGTCCTTGACATTGATGCCGGTACCGTTGTACAGGCCTACAAAATAATCCACTATATTGTATCCATCCTGTTGGAAGAAACCTCCATATGCCGCCACACCGATATCGCGCCCGGTTGCCTTGTTGCCCGCCAGGTCATTGAATCCCGAAAGGTAACCTACGACCTGTGAATTCTCGATGGTTTCCAGGTCAAGAGGGCCGTACGGATTTTCCAGGGAGAAGGCGACTTTGAACTGCCCTGCCTGCACATTGAACATGGGATGCAACTTGAGCCTTACAAACGCATCTATGATCTTAGGAGATGATGCAAAGTCCAACTGCAAACGGTAATCGAACCATTTGGCCGGCTCTCCCTTAAAATCCAATCTTGCACGTCGGATATCAAAGGAATTGGCTCCGTCTTCGTACTGATATCTCAGGTTTATGAAACCAGACATTTTTGGAAGTTTGGCTATGATACTTTCCAGTTTTCCGGTCCTTTCCTCCAGATCAGAAACCTGTGCCTGAGCCTGCATTGTGCTGAAAAGCACGGTAGCCAGAAATGAGATGGTAAGAATAATTTTTTTCATCGGATTAATTACTTTTATTAGTATATGGGTCGATAGTATACACAAATATAGTCAAAGCTTTTACTAAAAAACAAGACTTCTTCTAAAAATGGTGTAAAGGGGAGTATTTTTGTACATTTGCAATCATGAAAAGGATAAGTGCTAACGGTAACAAAACGTTGTTAACCATACTCTTTGTGTTCCTGTGGCTGCCTTTGGGTGCCCAGGAAACAACAAACGACCTGAACCAGCAGGTGAGCAAGCTGGGACAGGCATTGTTTTATATAAGGCAATATTACATCGATACAGTGGATGCTAAAAGAGCCGTGGATGAAATGATCACTACTCTGACAGCCCAGCTGGATCCCCATTCTTCTTATATTCCCGAAGAAGATGTCCGTTCCATGAATGAACCCCTGGAAGGTAATTTTGAAGGTATAGGGATTGAATTTTCAATAATCCGTGATACGCTGGTGGTGATGACACCCGTTGCGGGAGCTCCTTCCGAAGCCGTAGGGATCCGCGCCGATGACAGGATAGTTGCCGTGAACGGGGAAGAGATTTCTTCTCCCGAACTGACCAACCAGAAGGTGTTCAGCCTGCTGAGGGGCCCTAAGGGAACCAGGGTTTCCCTGACCGTGGTCCGCAGGGGAGAGACGGGACCTTTGAATTTTGAGGTGGTCCGTGACAAGATCCCCATTCACAGCGTGGATGCAGCCTATTGGGCTGCCCCGGGTGTGATGTATGTCAAGTTGAACAAGTTTGCCCTGACAACGCAAGATGAGTTCATTGATGCTTTCAAAGACCTGGATAAAATGCCGCAGGGACTGATTCTGGACCTGCAGGGGAACGGCGGGGGCTACCTGGGGGCAGCCCTTTTCATGGCGGAACAATTCCTGTCCAAGGGCGAGCTGATCCTTTATACCGAAGGAGCGAAGATGCAAAGGCGGGATGTGCAGGCTTCCGGGATGGGATTCTTTATCAATACGCCTGTTGTGGTGATCATGGATGAAAGGTCGGCATCGGCTAGTGAAATTGTTGCCGGGGCCATCCAGGACTGGGACAGGGGAATCATAGTGGGCCGCCGCTCTTTCGGTAAAGGCCTGGTGCAACAGCTTTTTCCCATGAATGACGGATCGGAGCTGCGCCTGACCGTTGCACGTTACCATACTCCATGCGGGAGGGTGATCCAGACTCCTTACGTAATGGGTGAACAGGAAAGATATTACAGGGATTTCCTGGAACGGTACGAAAGGGGGGAATCTTTCAGCCAGGATAGTGTGCAGATACCCGATTCACTGGCTTTCAGAACGTTAAAGAAGAACCGGATTGTGTATGGCGGTGGCGGTATCATGCCCGATGTTTTTGTTCCGGCCGATACAAGCTATTACTCCGGTTTTTTCATTCAACTGGCAAGAAGGGGCATTGTCAATGCCTATGTGAACGATTACCTGGACAGGGAAAGAGAGAAGCTGGCGAAACAATACCTTACATTTGAAGCCTTTGACCGCCAGGTCTCCCTGGAAGACATGCCGTTTGAAGGTCTGACAGCATATGCCGCCACTTTTGGCATTGTTCCGGGAGAAGGAGACCTTGCCCTTTCTGAAAATCATATAAGGATGCAGATAAAAGCCCTCATAGCATCCAGACTCTTTGGAACAGCGTGTTTTTACCGGGTGATAAACCCCGTCCTGCCGGAGTACAGAAAAGCGCTGGAAGTCATGAACGGCTTGCTATAACACCTGAGCCTGCCAGTTCTTCGCCCTGGTACCAGACGGCAAACTGACCCGGAGTGATGCCCCGTTGGGGTTCCCTGAAGCGGATATGCATACCCCCGTCACAATGCAGGGTGCCATCCTGCAGGGGCTGCCGGTAGCGGATGCGGATACTGTAGTCACGTTCCTGTCCCTGCTCCATGGCCAGGTCGGGCCTGACCCAATGCACGTCACTCTCCTCAATGAAAAGGTTTCCGTGGTACAATCCGGGGTGGTTCTGACCTTCTCCCACATAGACTGTATTGCTCACGGTATCTGTTGATAGCACAAACAGCGGGTTTTCATGTCCCCCGATATGCAGGCCTTTCCTTTGTCCGATGGTATAAAAATGGGCTCCCTGGTGCTCGCCGATGATTTTTGAGGAGCCATCCCGGAAGATTTCTACCACATTACCTGTGCGGGGTGCCAGTTTTTGTTGCAGGAAAACGGGCAGGTCCACTTTTCCCACAAAGCAGATCCCCTGTGAATCCTTTCGTTCCGATGTGGGAAGGCCGGCTTCACGGGCCAGTGCCCTCACCTGTGCCTTGGTTAATTCCCCTATGGGAAACAAAGCCTTGGATAACTGGTCCTGGTTCAGCTGGCACAGGAAATAGGACTGGTCCTTGTTCTTGTCAACTCCCTGCAGCAGGCGGAACAATCCTTCACTTGTCCTGTCTATCCTGCAATAGTGACCTGTCGCCACCTTTTGGGCTCCCAATTCGAAGGCTTTATCCAGAAAGGCATCGAACTTGATTTCGCGGTTGCACAGGATGTCAGGATTGGGTGTCCTGCCTTTTCCATATTCCCGGAACATGTATTCTGCAACCCGTGAACGGTACGCTTCGCTCAAGTCTGTGAAGAAAAAGGGGATATCCAGTTTACGTGCCACCATTTTTGCCAAGTCCAGGTCTTCTTCCCAGGTACAGTGACCTTGCAGCGTCCCTGTGGTATCGTCCCAGTTGCGCATGAAGAGTCCGAATATATCGTGACCCTGCCGCCTGAGGAGAAGGGCGGCAACCGAGGAGTCAACCCCGCCTGAAAGACCGATGGCAATTTTCATAATTGAAAAAGGGTAAGCTTGGTGTATCGCACCGCTACAACCACCTACCCTTGCTGTCTTCCAACCCTGGGGGAGTTCAGTGGGAGCTGGTCGTACACGACTTACCCCGTGCAAAGGTACAAAAAATCAGAAAGAATCAAAACCGAACGGCAAGAGGTCTTTTACACTCTGAAAAATACGAACCTTGTCACCGGCTGCCAGCAATACGCGTATGGGCACTCCGGCTCTTTTTTCACTTTCCAGGAGGACCTGTCTGCATATACCGCAAGGCGAGGCAGTTATTGCTATGGCCCGGATCTGTGTTTCCGGGAAATTGGCATGTGCATAAAATACCGCAGTTCGCTCTGCACATATCCCTGCCGGAAAGGACGCGTTCTCCTGGTTGTTCCCGCATATGACCTGACCGTTCTCCAGGCGGAGCGCTGCCCCGACCAGGAATCTTGAATAAGGGGCATAGGCGCCGTCAGCAGCACGGGCGGCCTTATCCAGGAGTTCGGCATCCAGGGGGTCCAGGAGGTCTTTAGTAGTTTCTGTATAATCGATGGTAAGGATACTTCTGTTCATAGGTAAGCGGTTTATAGAAAGCAAATATAAGAATTTATACTACATTTGCATCATGTTGAATCCGTGGCTATATAAGGCATTCTGCTTTGTTTCATGTATACTCCCGGTATTGGTTCCCGCTAAGGCCTCTCCCTGGTCAGAAGACCCGGAAAGGCAGATCACACGGGAAGAATATATCAATAGATACAAGAATATTGCCATATCACAGATGTATCATTACGGAATTCCGGCCAGCATCATCCTTGCACAGGGATGCCTGGAATCCGGCAACGGGAACAGCCGCCTTGCACGGGAAGGTAACAATCATTTCGGGATCAAATGCCACGACTGGGAAGGAGACCGTATTTACCACGATGATGATGCCCTGCAGGAGTGTTTCCGCAAATACAGGACTGCAGAAGATTCCTACTATGACCATTCAGAGTTTCTCAGGACCAGGCCGCGGTATGCCAGCCTGTTCCTGTTGGAGAGAACAGATTATGCCTCCTGGGCCCGAGGCCTGAAACAATCGGGGTATGCGACCAATCCCCGCTATGATGAACTGCTTGTTGAATTGATTGAGAAGTACAGTTTACATCAATATGATTTGCTTCCCTTGCAGGAAGAGGAAGGGCGTGAGCCCCTTGCAATGAAGTCGGGAATCCCTGCTGCCGGCATGCCCTCCTATGCAATGACAGGAGAAGATGTTTTCGTAATTGATGTGGAAAGAAGAATTCTTCAGACCAACGGAAAACGTTACGTGTTATCTGCCCCCGGAGATACGTACCGGTCCCTGGCTGCCGAATTCGGGTTTTTCCGGAGTGAACTCACACGCTATAATGACGTTGCTGCAAACGCTGAACTGGCAGTTGGAGAAAAAGTATACCTGGAACGCAAGGCCGGCAGGGTGACCCGAGGAGAATGCTCCTGGTCTTCCCTTTCAGGGGAATCCCTGCAGGAAATATCACAACGTTTCGGAATACGGTTGCAGTCATTACGTACATTGAACCCGGGAACAGGGGATTATCCCCTGGCCGGAACTGTTATCCGTTTAAGATAAAAAGAACATCATGAGGAAAAAGTCCCGATTCTTCCTGCTTTTCATCATCCTGACCTTAGGCGCAGGCATTGTGGCCGGAGGGTGGTATTACCTGACTTTCCACTACCCCAATATAACAACGGAAGACGGCAAGACTGCTTATTTGCTGGTACCTCGGGGTACCACTTATGAGCAATTGATAGACAGCCTGAGATCAGGGGGACACCTGACCATGGAACAGACTTTCCGCTGTGCTGCCAAACACGAAAACCTGCCTGAAAATGTTCATGCGGGACGCTATGCCCTGACCCATGGAATGAATAACCGGGAACTGGCCAGGAAACTGGCCATGGGGTGGCAGGATCCCCTGAACATAACTATAAATGCCCCTATCAGGACTTTTGAAAGGCTCGCCTCGGTCCTGGCCCGCAACCTTGAAATAGATTCAGCCCTGGTGCTCCAACATTTGAGGAACGATTCCCTTATAGCCACGTTTGGCTTTGATTCGGTGAGCCTGAGAGGCATGTTCATACCAAACACCTACCAGGTCTACTGGACCATAAGCGGAGAAGACCTTCTGGAGAGGATGTCCCGTGAATACAACAGTTTCTGGAATGAGCAAAGGAAGGAAAAAGCCAGGAGCATTGGTTTGACCATCAGGCAGGTGAGCACACTGGCATCCATTGTCAACGAAGAGACCAAGAAAACAGATGAAATGCCTGTGGTGGCAGGCGTATACATGAACCGTCTCAGGATAGGGATGCCTTTGCAGGCAGATCCCACCCTGATATTTGCTGCACAGGATTATTCCATACGGAGGGTGCTGGCAAGGCACAAGCGCATTGAATCACCGTATAACACATATAAGTACAAGGGTTTGCCCCCGGGTCCCATAGCAGTGCCTTCCATTGAGGCCATTGATGCAGTGCTGAACTATGACCACCATGATTATTTGTACTTCTGTGCAAAGGAAGATTTAAGCGGTTACCACAATTTTGCCCTGAATCTGCGTGATCATATGAAAAATGCCAGGAGATTCCAAAGGGCCCTGACAGAAAGGCTGAACAAGGAGGTGAAGGCACAATGAATAAACCGGCCCTGTACCTGGTACCCGCTCCCCTGGGAGACACGACTCCATCGGGGGTACTTCCTGCAGACCACGTGGAAATGGTTAGAAAACTGGATTGTTTCATTGTGGAAGAGCCCAGAACGGCCAGACGGTATCTCTCGGCACTGGGTCTTGATGTGCGGTCTCTTGAACTTGAGGTGCTGAACGAACATACGTCTCCGGCAGAACTGAATGGCTTGCTGGAACCCTTGAGAAAGGGGCGTTCCGTGGGTTTGTTGTCCGAGGCAGGCCTTCCGGCTGTGGCAGATCCCGGTGCAGAGCTGGTGGCTTTGGCTCACCGGGGTGGCTTCCAGGTGATACCACTGGTTGGCCCCTCTTCCCTGATGCTGGCTTTGATGGCCTCGGGGCTCAATGGACAAAAATTTGCATTCCAGGGATACCTCCCGGTAAAATCCGGTTTGCGGGATAAAAGGATCCGCGCGCTGGAAAGACAATCGGCCCAGGAAAACCAGACCCAGATTTTTATTGAGACTCCTTACAGGAATGAGTCGCTTTTCCGGGCCCTGCTGGATTGCTGTGCTCCCGGGACCCGGCTTGCAGTGGCCATTAACCTTACTCTGCCCGATGCATTCATATGCACCAGGACAGTAGGGGAGTGGAAGGGCAAAGAACCTGATTTCTCAGCTGCATACAGGAAAAAACCGTGTGTATTTTTATTACAGACTTGATATATGGCAACCATCGCTTTGAAAGATCTGAGATTTTACTCCCATCACGGGTGCTTTGACGAAGAACGTCTTATTGGTACTTTTTTTTCGGTAGATGTGGAGTTGTCAATCCACGGCTGTCCGGCTGCCTTTACGGACAAGCTGGAGGACGCGGTTGATTATTCCCGTGTATACGAACTGGTCAGTGCAGAAATGTCCATACCCAGCCGGCTGCTGGAACACGTTGCCGGAAGGATCCTTCGCTCACTATGCCGGTCTTTTTCATTGTCCGATTGTCGAGTGAAAGTTTCAAAACTATCACCCGCGTTGGGCGGGGGAGAAGTGGGCAGCGCTTCTGTTACCCTGACCATGAAGGATTTGCAGCATGAATGAGGCGTGTACATTTACTGTAATAACACTGGGCTGCAAGCTCAATTATGCAGAAAGTGCTACCATGGCCAGGGATCTGCTCCATAGGGGCTATCAGAGGGTAGGGCTTTCCAGGGGTGCCGATATTACCATCATCAATACATGTTCAGTTACCGAGCACGCAGATAAAAAAAGCAGGCAAGCAATTCGTAAAGCCTTGCATATCAATCCAAAAACACAAATCATTGTTACAGGATGCTCTGCACAGCTGAGGGCAGAAAGCCTGCGTCTGATTCCTGGAGTGGAGACTGTACTGGGTACGGATTTCCGTGACCGGGTAGGAGAAGTGGCTGGTAATCCGGGCGTTGGGGCCCTATTCCCCGGCACGGGCACTGTGGGAAGTGTTTTTTTTCCCGCCTGGTCCGGAGGTGAGGACCATCGTGAAAGAACCAGGTCTTTTCTGAAAGTACAGGATGGGTGTGATTATTGTTGTACCTATTGCACCGTGCCGCTGGCCAGGGGAAGAAGCAGGAACATTCCCATAGCCGAAGTGGTCCTGCAGGCCAGGGAGATCGCGGGCAGGGGGGTGAAGGAGATTGTCTTGACAGGAGTCAACACGGGAGATTTCGGAAAGACAACAGGGGAGTCTTTTGCTGACCTTCTCAGACAGTTGTCATATGTAGAAGGGATTGAACGCTACAGGATTTCTTCCATTGAACCAAATCTCCTGACCGGGGAGATCATAGAAATGACGGCCCGGCTGAAGTGTTTCCTTCCTCATTTCCATATACCCCTGCAAAGCGGCAGCAGCCGGATCCTCAGGAAAATGGGCAGAAGGTATGACCCGGAGCTGTTTGCCGGCAAGGTAAGTCATATCCGTTCCCTGATGCCTTTTGCATTCATAGGCGTTGATGTGATCGCAGGTTTTCCTGGTGAAACGGAGGCTGATTTTATGGAAACCCATAACCTGCTGGCAACACTGAAACCTTCCTTCCTGCATGTATTTCCTTTTTCTCCAAGGCCCGGCACACCTGCCGCCAAGTTGCCGATGTCGGAAAGGATCCGCGAAGGCATCATAACCGAAAGGACGCGTATGTTGGGTCAATTGTCCGACAAGCTGCACCAGGAGTTTATCCTCGCAAACAAGGGAAGGAAAGAGGAAGTTTTGTTTGAGGGAAAGACAGGGAATGATAAAATGCACGGGTATACCCGCAACTACATACGGATAGAACGCCCTTATGACCGGTCTCTGATCAATACGGTTGTGGAAATCATATTGGATTAACCATGTATTGGGAACTTTTCAAGGTGTTCTTCAGGATAGGGGCCTTCACCATTGGAGGAGGGCTTGCCATGTTGCCGGTGATCGAGAGGGAGGTGGTGGACCGTAAAAAGTGGATAACAAAAACAGTTTTTACGGATATTGTGGCTGTAACCCAGACACTGCCCGGTGTCATTGCCGTGAATATGGCAGTGGCGGTCGGCTATAAAGTCAAAGGAACACGCGGTTCTCTGGTATCGGTGCTGGGTGCTGTCTGTGCCCCGTTTTTTTCCATCCTGGCCCTGGCCATCTTCTTTCAGAATTTCAGGGATAATCCCGTCGTGGAGAAGATCTTTTTGGGCATGCGTCCCGTAGTGGTGGCCCTGATAGCTGTTCCTGTCATCACCACCATGCGTTCCATCGGGCTGACTTATGCAACCGGGCTGATAGCCTGTGTTGCAACACTGCTGATCTGGCTGTTGGGCGTATCTCCCGTCTGGATCATCCTGGCTGCAGGTCTGGGAGGGTATGCCTGGTACACCATTGATAAACACCGCAAGAGGAGGCGAAGCACATGATATACCTGGAATTATTCTACACTTTCTTCAAGATAGGTGTTTTTTGTTTTGGGGGAGGCTATGCCATGTTATCGCTCATCCAGGACGAAGTGGTCCGCAATAACGGTTGGATGACCATGGAGAGCTTTTCCGATATTGTGGCTGTATCGCAGATGACGCCTGGCCCTGTAGCCATAAATACCGCTACGTATGTAGGTTATACAGCCTCGGGAGGAAATGTCCTGGGTTCTTTCATGGCCACCATTGCGCTCATCATCCCTTCTGTGGTCATGATGTCCGTTGTGATAAGGGTGTACAGAAAATACAGTCAAAACAAGACTTTCCAGGCCATTTTCAGTGGCATCCGTCCGGTTGTGGCCGGATTGATCGCTGCTGCCGTACTGAACATGGCCACACCAGAAAATTTTGTGGATTTCCGCAGCTACCTGCTCTTTTCAGCCAGTTTCCTGGCTGCATACTTCTACAGGGCCCATCCTATTTTGCTGCTGGCCCTGGGTGGCTTGGCGGGGTATTTGATGTACTGACGTTTTTCAGTAAATTTGCTGTCTTGAATCATTCCTATGCAATTTAAGCTCACGGCACCTTATGCACCTACGGGAGATCAGCCGCAGGCCATTGAACAGTTAGCCTCTCTCCTGGCAGAAGGGACAGAGGCCGCCGTGCTGCTTGGAGTGACGGGTTCAGGAAAGACATTCACCATGGCCAATGTGGTGGAGCGGTTGCAAAGACCCACACTGGTCATCAGTCACAACAAGACGCTGGCTGCCCAGCTCTACGCCGAATTCAAAAGTTTTTTCCCGGAGAATGCCGTGGAATATTTCGTTTCCTACTATGATTATTACCAGCCTGAAGCATATTTGCCTGTCACTGATGTCTATATAGAAAAAGACCTGAGCATTAACGACGAGATTGAGAAACTGCGCCTGAGCACGTCTTCCTCTTTGTTAAGCGGCCGGCGTGACGTGCTTGTGGTATCAAGTGTTTCCTGCCTGTACGGCATAGGGAATCCGGAAGATTTCCACGCCAATACCATCACATTGAAAACCGGGGAGTTACACGATTTCAACAAATTGCTGTACAGGCTGGTGGATGCGCTTTATTCGCGCAACGAAAACGAGTTCAAAAGAGGGACTTTCAGGGTCCGCGGGGACGTTGTGGACATTTACCTGGCCTATGATGATATTGCCTGCAGGATCTCCTTCTGGGGCGACCGCATTGACTCCATCGAACGCGTGGATCCCATGACAGGGGGGGTGATAGAAAGGATTGAAGGCATCGCCATTTATCCGGCCAGCGCTTTTGTAACCACCAAAGAGAGAAAGGAACAGGCCATAAGGAGCATTCAGGACGACCTGACGGAGAGGGTGGCCACACTGAAAGAATTGGGCAAACATCTGGAAGCAAGGAGGTTGTTGGAACGCGTGGAATTCGATATAGAAATGATACGTGAGCTGGGTTATTGCCCTGGAATTGAGAATTATTCCCGGTATTTTGACGGAAGACCTCCAGGGACAAGGCCTTTCTGCCTGCTGGATTATTTTCCGGATGACTTCCTGACTATAATTGACGAGAGCCATGTGACACTTCCCCAGATCCGGGCCATGTTCGGAGGTGACCGTTCCCGCAAGGAAGTGCTCATTGAGTACGGATTCCGCCTGCCGGCAGCTGCAGACAACCGGCCCCTGACCTTTGCGGAATTTGACAAGGTCATTGGGCAGCGTTTCTATGTTTCGGCCACACCGGCAGATTATGAAATGGAGCGCTCGTGTGGACTGATAGTGGAACAGGTGGTCCGGCCCACGGGACTGCTGGATCCGCCTGTTGAAGTGCGGAAGACGGAAGGGCAGATAGATGACCTGATTGAAGAAATCAGGTCACGGGCCGCCAAAGACCAGCGTGTGCTGGTCACCACGCTGACAAAAAGGATGGCGGAGGAATTGGACAAATACCTTCAGAAGATACGCATTCGTTGCACCTATATACACTCTGACGTGGATACGCTGGAGCGCATCAGGATACTGGAGGAATTCCAGAAAGGGTATTACGATGTCCTGGTGGGGGTTAACCTGTTGCGTGAGGGACTGGACCTGCCGCAGGTTTCCCTGGTGGCCATACTGGATGCCGATAAGGAGGGCTTTCTGCGTTCGGAGCGAGCCCTTACCCAAACGGCCGGAAGGGCTGCACGAAACGTGGACGGGCGCGTGATCATGTACGCGGACAAGATAACCGATTCCATGGCCCGGACCATTGAGGAAACGGATAGACGCCGGAACAAGCAGATGCAATACAACCGTGAAAACGGGATCACTCCTACCCAGATAGCCCTTAATATCCGTCGTACCATGAGCCAGGAACCGGCCTACAGCGAGGCACCGGATGTCATTTCCATGGTGGCTGAAGACCCGGTAGCCCGGGCCATGACTCCGCAACAACTGGAAAAAGCCATAGCGACGGCCAGGAAAAGAATGGAAGAGGCGGCCACCAAACTGGATTTCATTACGGCTGCCAGGTTCCGTGATGAAATGTATGGTCTTGAAAAATTACGCAAATGAATCAAACCATGATCGATAAGGCAAAGGAGTATGCTGCCGCCAGGCTGGAAGGGCTGAAACGGGGCAATGGCGCTCCCTTCATGCAGCACGTGGACGCGGTGGCGGCCATCGTGGAAAAGGAAATCGGCCTTGCCGGCGAGGCAGTTGCTACGGTTTACCTGCATGAGGCCAGCCGTAAACATCCGGAACTGCTGGCAGAGATCGCTTCTTTATTTGGCCATGAAACCGGCTCCATGGTCGTGGGGCTGAACAAGATATCTACCATCAATCCCAGGGATACGCGCCTGCAGGCCGAGAATTACAGGAAACTGATCATTTCCTATTCTGCCGATCCAAGGGTTACCCTGATCAAACTTGCCGACAGGCTGGAAGTAATGCGGTCCCTGGCGGATTGTTTTCCCCGAAACGACCATATCAAAAAAGCCACAGAAACCATGATGCTGTACGCCCCGCTTGCACACCAGCTGGGTTTGTACAGGATCAAGAGCGAGCTGGAAGACCTTTCTTTCAAGGTAATCCAGCCTGAAGATTACCGTTTGATCACCAATAACCTGAGGGCTAATGAAATAGAGCGAAAGAAGCAGATCGCCGGGTTTGTGCAACCATTGGAAAAAGAACTCAGGAAAGCCGGAATCCGTTATGAGCTGAAGAGCCGTACAAAAACCACCTATTCTATCTGGCGCAAGATGCAGATACAGCAGGTAGGCGTGGATGAGGTATACGATATCCTGGCCATCCGGTTTATTGTGGACACTACACCTGACAGGGAAAAGGAGGTCTGCTGGCAGGTTTATTCAATAGTCACGCAGATTTATGAACCCATTCCCGAGAGGATGCGGGACTGGATCACGGTACCCAAGGCCAGCGGGTATGAATCGCTGCATATCACCGTGCGTACGCCGGAAGGAGCTGCACTTGAGGTGCAGATCCGCAGCCGCAGGATGGATATTGTAGCCGAGTTTGGCGTGGCAGCGCACTGGGCTTACAAAGGCGTGAAAAACGAACAGGTGATGAATGACTGGCTTGCCGGGGTCAGGAAGAGGCTGCAGAATCCGCAGGAAGATTTTTCTTCTGCTGAAAAGGATCTGTACAAGTCCAACGAGATCTACGTCTTCACGCCGGCCGGGGATTTAAGACGCCTGCCCGCCGGGGCCACGGTGCTTGATTTCGCCTTTGAGATCCACTCGAACATAGGCCTTAGATGTACCGGAGGAAGGGTGAATGGAAAGATGTCACAGGTCCGTGATACCCTGCAAACCGGAGATGTGGTGGAAATCCTCACGTCCAGGAACCAAAAGCCGTCAAGGGACTGGCTCGGCTTTGTGGTATCGGGAAAGGCCAGGAACAAGATCCGCCAGAAACTGCGTGAGGAAGAAGGAATCCAGGATGTGGCGGGCAGGGAGATGTTGGAACGCCGGTTGAAAAACTGGAAAATGGAACTGACACCGGAGGATTTGATGCAGTTGATGAAACACTTCCGGATAAAGCAGATCAGCGATTTTTATGCGGCTGTTGCCCGGGAAGATATTTCCCTCCAGGATATCAAGTTGTTTTTGCTGAAGGATAAAGAAGATACATCTGAGAAACCGGAGACAGGAAGCACGCCGCCGGAACACGCTGAAGAAAAAACCAGCTACAGGGAGGGTGACTATCTGGTAATAGATGATAATTTTGGCAGGATTGGCTATAAACTGGCCAGGTGCTGCAACCCGGTGATAGGGGATGAAGTGTTCGGGTTCGTGTCCATCAAGGAAGGTATCAAGATACACAGGATGAGCTGTCCCAATGCCGCCAGGCTGATGACCCGGTATCCCTACCGGATACAGAAAGTGAGGTGGCGCGAAAAGGTCACCTCGGCTATGTTCCAGATTACCATCAGGTTCACGGCGTACCAGGAAATCGGGCTGGCACAGGAGATCAGCGATGTGATAGGGAACCTTTCGCTCAATCTGCGCAGTTTCACGTTCTCGGGCCAGGGAGGAAAAATTGCAGGAAAGTTGCAGGTGGCGGTCAGCTCCAACAAACAGGTTGATTTGCTGTTGTTCCAGCTCAGGAAGATAAGGGGGATCACTAAAGCGGTAAGGGAGTAAGGTCATGGATGAAGAAAAAATTGTCGTCAAGGGCGCACGCGTTCACAATTTGAAGGATATATCGCTGGATATCCCCAGGGACAAACTGATAGTCATCACCGGGGTTTCTGGTTCGGGAAAATCATCGCTGGCCTTTGACACGCTTTTTGCCGAGGGGCAAAGGCGCTACGTGGAAAGCCTGTCTGCGTATGCCCGTCAGTTCCTGGGGAGGATCAAAAAACCCGATGTGGATTCCATAGAGGGAATACCGCCCACCATCGCCATCGAACAGAGGGTCAATACGCGCAATCCCCGCTCCACGCTGGGAACAACCACGGAAATATATGATTACCTGCGTCTTTTATATGCCCGTATCGGGAGGACATATTCTCCGGTTACAGGGGAAGAAGTCAGGTGCCACACCCAGGAAGATGTCCTGCAATACATAGTATCCCTGCCACCTGGAACGTCTGCCATGATTCTGGCCCCGTTTGGATGGGAGGATGCACAGCGCAGGGTAGAGAACCTCCTGATGCTTCAGCAGGAAGGATATACCCGGTATCATGACGGAACAGAAGTGGTGCGCACAGAGGACCTTCTCAGGGATATGGAAAAATATGCATCGCGGAATGTCCTTCTGCTGACCGGACGGGTGGGGACTGCGGATGATCCTGATAACAGGGCACGTATACTGGAATCGGTACGGTCAGCCTTCACCATGGGCCAGGGGGCGCTTTTTGTCCTTACAGGAGAGGAAATGGTGGCTTTTTCCAAACGTTTTGAAGCCGATGGAATAACCTTCATGGAGCCCACCGAGCATCTTTTCAGCTTCAACAGCCCGTTGGGGGCTTGTCCCGAATGTGGCGGCTTCGGGCAGGTGACAGGCATAGATGAATTGCTGGTCATTCCGGACCGGACCCTGTCTGTCTACCAGCATGCCGTTGCCTGCTGGAGGGGTGATGTCATGGGTGCCTACCGGGATGAAGTGATCAGGTATGCTTCCAGGGCAGGATTCCCCGTTCACAAGCCCTATAGCGGTCTTTCTGCCCAAGAGAGGGAATGGCTGTGGAACGGGGATGAACACGTCACGGGCATCAACCGGTTCTTCAAAAAACTGGAATCGGCCCGGTACAAAGTCCAGAACAGGATACTGATAAGCCGCTATACCGGGAAAACACTATGTCCCGCATGCGGCGGAACCAGGTTGCGTAAAGAATCATCTTACGTGAAAATAAAAGGCAAGCGCATAGACCAGTTGCTGGACATGAATGTTGAAGAACTGGAGGGCTTTTTCAATGCAGCCACATGGGACAAGCAGGAGCTGGAGATTGCTAAAAGGACGTTGCAGGAAATCACGTCCCGCCTGCGCTTCCTGAACCAGACGGGGCTTGGTTACCTGACACTGAACCGGAGGTCTTCCACGTTGAGCGGAGGTGAAAGTCAGCGTGTCAACCTGGTAAGCTCCCTGGGAAGCTCGCTGGTAGGCAGCCTGTACATTCTTGACGAGCCGAGCATCGGCCTGCATCCCCGGGATACCCTGAGGCTTTTGTCCTCGCTCAAAGCCCTGAAAGACCTGGGCAACACAGTGCTGGTTGTGGAACATGACGAGGAGATCATGCGCGCGGCTGACCAGATCATCGATATTGGACCGCTGGCGGGCAGGGACGGGGGCAAACTTGTATACCAGGGACCTCCCTTGCAGCCCGGGCAAGCCTGTGATCCGGGAGATAGCTATACCCTCCGTTTCCTTTCCAACCCTGACGTTATCCCGGTGCCCACACACCGGTTGGGATGGAATTCCTATATATCCGTTGAAGGAGCGACTCATAACAACCTGAAGGGAATCGATGTGAAGTTCCCACTGCAGGTATTTACAGCCGTTACGGGGGTTAGCGGATCGGGCAAATCTTCCCTGGTGAGGGATGTGTTGTATTATGCCCTGGGCAGGGAATACCATCAGAGCAGGATTCCGGCACCCGGGTTGTTCAGCCGCCTGACAGGGGACGTGCACCGGATAGGAGGCGTGGAACTGGTTGACCAGAATCCAATCGGAAAATCTTCCCGGTCAAATCCGGTTACCTATATCAAGGCTTACGACGATATAAGAAAGCTGTTTTCCGAACAACCGTACGCACGCATGAACGGTTACGGACATTCTCATTTTTCTTTCAATATTGAGGGCGGACGCTGCCCCGAATGTCAGGGAGAGGGTGTTGTCAAGGTAGAGATGCAATTCATGGCGGATGTGACCCTGACCTGTGAGTCATGCCAGGGCAAACGCTTCCAGCCCGATATCCTGGAAGTCAGGTACAAGGAAAGGAATATATACGATGTGCTGGAAATGACAGTCCGCGAAGCGATAGACTTTTTTTCTTCCCATGACGATCCCACTGCCCGTCGTATAGTCGAAAGGCTCATGCCCCTTGACCAGGTAGGTTTGTCCTATATCAAGCTGGGTCAAAGCAGCAGCAGCCTGAGCGGCGGGGAAAGCCAGCGGGTGAAGCTGGCTTATTACCTGTCCAGGGAAAACACCATGACCAATCTCCTGTTCATATTTGACGAACCTACCACAGGACTGCATGTCTACGATATCGACAAACTGCTGAAATCCTTTTCGGCGTTGATTTCAAAGGGGCATACGGTTCTGGTCGTGGAACACAACATGGATGTGGTCAAATGTGCAGACTGGGTCATAGACCTCGGTCCGGGAGCAGGTGATAAGGGCGGAACATGTTGCTATTGCGGAACACCCGAAGGCTTGGCACAAAGGCCCGATCTGCCGACGGGCCTTGCCTTGCGAGAAAAAATAAGGGTGTAACGGGTACCGGGAACGGGAGAAGTTTCTATTTTTGTGATATGATCAGAATTCCTTTCATGCCGATAGTGTTGGGAATAGTGTTCTGCGGAATGCCCCTGCAAAACCTGAAGGCACAGGAATCCGAAGCTTTCACTTCCTTATTTTGCATTGCCCCGCAGATTGGCACTGACATAGGGGGAACTATTCCAATCCCTTTCTCTGCCATAGGAGGGCCTTTTAATGCGTATCCTAAACTGAACGCCACGCTGGGAATGCGCTTTTTTTTAAACATTCATCCCCGCTGGAGCTTGGGTGCCAATCTGAATTACAAGACCATAGCCATGGACGCGGATGCCCGTGTCACGAACCAGAAATTCAAGGGAGAGAATACGGTCCAATATTTCACGGGTACCTCTGAAATGTCCATGAGCTTTCAAATACTGGAGCTTCCCCTGTACGTTGAATTCCTGGCAGGATCGAAACAACAGCATGGTATCCAGGTGGGAGCTTTTGCGGCATGGGTGATGAAGTCTCATTTTATCACTTATGCCAACAAAGGTTTTATCGGTTCTGAACCGGACCGGATGGATTCTGCCCTTTCAAGCCCCCAGGTCATGGACTTTTCTGCGTTGCTGGGTCACTGGGATGCAGGACTGCTGGCCGGCTATGAAGCAAGGATATTTCCCCATATAAGAATGGGCTTGCACGTCATGTTCGGCTTGAATGATATCTTTATCCCGGGAAGCGATTTCTTTGATTACAGCATGAAGCAGGTACGGGGAAGCGTGACTGTTTCTTACGACCTGGTGCGTCTTTATCGGCGATAGGCCATATCCCACAAGCTGAAAAAAATCCACCTGGCCCTTTTTTCGAGTACGGGCAGGTCTATGATCTCCGGTGTATCCGTGGGTTTGTAAGTGTGATCGTTGAAACCGGAGGTTATCAGCAGTGAAGGGACTTCCATGGCTGCAAGCACGGACTGTTCTGTCATGGTAAAATAGATTCTGGCAAAGTCCGGACTGTTGTAGAAAGAATAATCTATGTTGAGTCCCATGTTGAAAAAAGAATTGTTGTTGTCCAATGACCGGACTATATACGAGGGAACGTTTCCGGCCCCGAGCACTAGCACATATTGTGACGTGCTGCCCGGTGGTTCCAGGCTGGTACCCAACTGATCCAAATTCATATTCAATACAATGGATTTGGCGGGTATTCCCAGGGAAAGGGCAAAGACCCGCGCACCTGTCATGGAGAATTCCTTTGCATCATAAGCTACAAAAATGATATTCCGTGCGGCCCGGTACCCTTCATTTTCCAGGGCGCAGAATGCACGGGCAAGGGATAGCAGTACGGAAACACCCGAAGCATTGCTGTCGGCACCCGGATAAAAAATCCCGTTGATCATCCCCAGGTGGTCGTAATGTGCAGTAACAACCAGGTATTCATCACTATGGGTAGCAGCAGGGATCCAGCCGATGACATTCCTGCCCCGCTGCCCTGTGGGGCAGGCAAAACCCTGGATAAAGGAAGTATTGTTGCGTTGCGGATTGCCGGTGCCCAGGGGGCGCAGGCCGTATTCCATGAATTTTCCGGCTATGTAGCTTGTGGCCGCCGAGCCTCCGGCTGTACCTGTTTCCCTTCCCTGGAGAGAGCTGTCCGAAAGATAGCAGATATGGGTGTTGAGTTCCTTCCGGTTGATCAGACCGGCATGATATTCCGGCCGCAGGAGAGGAGTCTGTGAAGACTGCCCGGCAAAAGAGGGGGCTATGCCCAGAAACAGCGCAAACAGAAGGAGAATCGGCATATTTTTTGTCATTTAAGCTGCAAAGAAAAGAATTTTCCTGTCAATTTCATATCTTTGAACAATGGCACAAAGAACACGCCTCCATATCCTTTTATTGATCCTGGTTTTCATTACGCCTGGAAAAGCACTGGCCCAATACGATAAACAACAGTTTTTTTACAGGGGACAACAACTGTTGTTCGAAGGACGCTATCAACAGGCAATTGACAACTTCAACAAACTGATACAGCTGGACCCGGAACTCCACGAAGCTTACTTTTTCAGGGGGATAGGCAAGTATAACCTGGGAGATTTCCTGGGAGCCAGGACAGATTTTGACAAAGCCCTGGCCATCCATCCAATTTTTACGCTTGCCTACCATTACCGTGCCATAACACATTCCCGCCTGGGTGACTATGAAAAAGCGCTGGCGGACCTGCAAGAGGCCATTGACCTCAGGCCGGGATACAACGGACTCTATTTCAGCAGGGGAGTGACTTACTTATTGTCTCAGCAATTCAAACTGGCAGAGCAGGATTTCAATCGCTTTATCCGCCATGAACCCAGGGTAAGCGAAGCCTACCTGAACAGGGGGGCCTGCTATTTGTATTTAAAGGATACGGTAAAAGCCCTGCACGATTATGACACAGCCATACTGCTGAACAAGTTTGATCCCGAAGGGTACATCAGAAGGTCCAGGGTGTATGCCATGCAGGAGAATTATGCCGCGGCGCTGGAAGACCTGAACCAGGCCCTATCCCTGGAGCCGGATAATTCGTTTGCCTATTTCAACCGGGCACTGATCCGCTTCAATCAGAACGATCTGACAGGAGCGCTGCAGGACCTGGAGCGGGTTTTGGAGGAAGATCCCGGTAATGCGCTTACCCTATACAACAGGGCTTTGATCCGTACACAGATTGGCGATTACAACAATGCCCTGAGCGATTATGACCGGGTGATATCCATCAATCCCGGCAATGTCCTGGCTTATTACAACAGGGCCGCCCTTTTCATACAGATGGAAAGATACGGGGATGCATTACGGGACTATGATAAAGCGATTGAATTATACCCCGATTTTGCCAATGCATATATGAACCGGTCCTACGTCAAAAACAGGATGGGCCTGTTTGCAGCGGCAGAAGTGGATTACAAAACAGCACAAAGCAAGGTCAATCAATACAAGTCACAACTGGGAGATTCCACATATTCAGCCTTTGCAGACACAACGCAGCGTTTTGACCGCCTGCTGGCCCTGGATGCCGATTTTGCCAGGAAAGACTTCGATAACGAGTTGCTGCAATACAGGGATGTGGATATTCGTCTGAAACCACTCTTTAAACTCCTGACCGGTACTTCGGGAAACCTCATAGCCCTGGAAAGAAGATATTATTATGAAGAACTGGAAAAATTCCTGCTCAAACAATCCGTACCGGTCTATCTTTTCAGCGAGGAACCGGTTGTGGACCCGAACCAGCTTAGCTTCCTCAGGGAACAGGTACGTTCCCTGCTTCAACAATCAGATGATTCCCCGGATCTGTACTTTATCAGTGGAATACTGGATTTCCAAAGCAAATTGTTCAATGCTTCCCTTTTGTCCTACAACCAGGCTATCAGCCGTGATCCGGACAACGTCTTTTACTATATCAACAGGGCGGCATTGCAGAGTGAGATGATTGAATTCATTTCTTCCATGGAAAGCAACGTGCAGATACTGACACTGGATGAATCGGGGACAACAAGAACCCGTGTCCAGGAACAGGGACGACGTGAATATGATTATTCGGGGGCTATAGATGACCTGGAAAAGGCGGCCATGCTGGCTCCTGATTTTGCCCATATCTATTACAACCTGGGAAACCTGTACTGCCTGTCCGGGGATTTTCCCAAATCCATAGGAAATTATACCCGTTCCATAGAACTGTACCCTTACCTGGCAGAAGCCTATTATAACAGGGGACTGATCCAGATTTACCTCAAGGACAAGGAAAAAGGATGCATGGATATCTCAACGGCAGGGGAACTGGGTATCAAGGATGCTTACAGTGTCATAAAAAAATTCTGTGTCACTGAATAGCGACACAGAATCTTCATTTACCGGTACCTTCCTGCTCAGTTGGAATACGTGTCTTTCACATAGGGTGCGTTCTTCAGGAAATCATAGGAGGCTTTGATGCTTTCAAAGGGTTCAAGGTCGAATGCTTCCTGCTCCACAATTGCATATTTCAGACCAGCAATTTCGGACTTTTCATAAAGGGCCTGGAAATCAATGGTTCCCGAAGCTCCAATTTCTTTCTCGTCCTTCACGTGCCAGAGGTCAAAACGTCCCGGGTATTTTTCAAAATAGTCTGTGGCAGGGGCACCGCCAACCTGGCTCCAGTAAACGTCTATCTGGAAGAAGACCTTTTCCGGGTCTGTATTTGCCAGCATGAAGTCGTACATTACCATGTCATCGAAAACAGTAGTGAATTCCTTGTCATGGTTATGATAACCAAAACGGATGCCTGCCTGGTTGCATTTTTCGCCCACAGCGTTGAACAGCTCACAATAACGGGCAAGGCCTTCCACAGATTCGTAGGCGCTCATCCACATGGAGGGCTGTACAATATACAACACGCCTGCAGCCAGGTGATCCTGGATGGCTTTATCCCACCAGGCCATGCACTCTTCCCATGTTGCGGCGTTGGGGTCGGGGCCGTTGATATGCGATGAGATCACATCCAGCCCTTTTGAATTGCACAAAGCGGTGAAGGCATCCCCGGCAAGGCCGTAAAAAGTCCCATCCCCTGCATTGTATCCGGCCATTTCCACAAAAGTGTAGCCGGCGGCAGCGACAGCGTCCAAGGCTGTTTCCAGGTCCTGGCTTATCTCGTTGCGAATGGAATAAAGCTGTAGCCCGATTTCCTTCTGAACAGGTTCCTGGGCACAGGAAGCCAGCCCCAGGAAGGCTGCCATGGCCAGCATGATAAAATTACTTTTCATCAGTCCAGAATTTTAACTTGAATGTTCCTGAACCATACATCGTCGCCATGGTCCTGCAAACCAATGAAACCTGCTTTCTCCTCTCCTCCGCAATTCAGAAGCAGATCGTAGGCAACGGGCCATTTATCCTGGCTGAATTTGCTGTTATCCAGCAATTCCTTCCATTGGGGAGTCCACAAATGGTACTCCAGAACAGCTTCCCCGTTCTGGAAATGGGCAACAGTCCCCTTGTAAACCAAGATCTTCGCTGTGTTCCATTCCCCGAAAGGCTTTGCATTCTGGGGTTTGGCCGGAATCATGTCATATAGCGAGGCTGACTGGCGGTTGCCGTCCACGCCCAGCAATGCATCGGGATGGTTGGCGTTGTCCAGGACCTGGTATTCCGGTGCCGAGATGTAAATGGGTTCACCGGGCACTTCCTGTGCCAGGTAGAAGACACCGGAGTTGGAACCTTGTGCCACTTTCCACTCAAAGGTCAGTTCAAAGTTGCTGAATTTCCGGTCGAAAATGATGTCGCCGCCATTTTCGGCACCGGCTTCTCCGCGACCTGATCCGTTGATCTTTATGGCTCCGTCTTCAATGGTCCATGCTCCGGGGATTTCGGTGCCGTTATAGGCGCGCCAGCCTTCGAAAGTCTGACCGTCAAAAAGTACGATCACATTAGGATCGGCTTCCTGCACCTCTTTCTTATTGTTGTTGCAGGAAGAACAGGAACTGATAATCATTGCAGTCATCAGAACAGGTAAAATAATTAATTTTCTCATAGTTAATCTATTAATAGTTTAAGTTTAAGGCATTTCCGGAAGTGAATAACCTTCCCTGTAGGTATGGCGTATCAATTCATTCGCGAATTCCAGGGCATTGATGGGATCCGTGTACTGGTGATTGAAAGTGGGGTGACCGTCCTTGATGGAGAAACCGTCTTTGGTTTTCATTCGGATGGTATCGTTGGGAGAGATGTTGGTGAATTTCATAGCCTCGCCATCCCATTGCAATTCTCTGTTCAGGCCTTGCAGACGTACGGCCAGCACACCCATGACCACCATTTCATTGAGAGGTCCTGCTTCTGAAAAGTCCGAGGCGCATTTGATGCGGCTTTCAGGGCCTTCTTTGCAGGCACGGACAAAGTCCAGGATATGGTTGCCTTCCGGCACTTCGCGTGTCATGGCAGGAGCGGGTATCTCCCTACCCGAGAGCAGCCACGGGTTTACCCCATAACAGCCACATACGAGCGTGTCTTTTGTCCCGTAGAAGATCACGGCACCACCGCTGTCGTTCATATTCCGTCCTGCAGGCCATCCTTTCGGATATTCCGGCAAGAGTCCGCCATCGTACCAGGTCACTTCCACCCGGGGCATACCCACCTTGGGCATGTTATCGCGTGCCGGAAAAATGAATTTTGCAATCTGGGCGTTGGGGGCGCAATCGGTCATCAGGGCTGTTGAACTTCCCTGGACAGCTACCGGTGATTTCAGGTTCAGTGCTTTTACTGCCGGCTGTAAGATATGGCAGGCCATATCGCCAAGGGCTCCAGTCCCGAAATCCCACCAGCCACGCCAGTTCCAAGGATGGTAAATCTGGTTGTAGGGACGGTAGGGTGCCGGTCCTATGAAAAGATCCCAGTCCAGTTCGGGATGCGGTGTATGGACCTCGGTGGGCGTTTCCAGGCCTTGGGGCCAGATTGGCCTGTCCGTGAAGGCTTCTACCCTTGTCACTTCCCCGATCATTCCTGACCAGATGGCTTCGCAGATCTGGCGAACACCGTTGCCTGAGGCTCCCTGATTGCCCATCTGGGTGGCCACTTTTTGTTTGGCTGCAAGCCTGGTGAGCAGTCTTGTCTCGTAAACAGTATGTGTCAGTGGCTTTTCACAATAAACGTGCTTTCCCATGGACAATGCCCGGGCAGCGATCACTGCATGGGTATGGTCTGCTGTACCTACCACTACGGCATCGATCTGGCTCCCCATTTCATCGAACATTTTTCTAAAATCCTTGTACTTCTTTGCATTTGGATAGGCCTCCAGCTGTGGTCCGGCATATTTCCAGTCAACATCGCACAATGCAACAATATTTTCCGAGTTCATTTCGCGAATCACCCCACCTCCTCGTCCACCAATCCCGATCCCGGCAATATTGAGTTTGTCAGTTGGTGCGCTCTTCTTCTTTTTTTGGTTATCCAGTGGTATATTTGCCATAAGAGGAGTCGTGGCAACTATGGCACCGGCAGTGGCCAGGGCACTTTTTTGGAAGAAATCCCTTCTTGAAATGTTTTTTTCCATAAATAATTGAATTATTAGTTAAATGAAATGGTTGACATCAAATTACGAAGATAATAAAAAAATCACTTTTTCTCCTTTTTTGACCGCAGCCTGTTGTATGATTGTACCAGCGCCTCATCAATGCTGATGGCCCTGATGGCAAGAATGAGAAGAATGATGCTTACGATAGGGAACACAGTGGTGACCTGGAATGCAATATCCGACATGTTTTTGATATAGATCGCCCCCATCCAGACCTGAAGGCCCAGCATGATGAGGGAATTGTATATGCATAGGCGTATCTGCATCTTGCGCGCTTTGAATAGCAGGATAGCCGCCAGCAAGAGTATGCAGGATGCACTCGTGAGTATGACAAAAGGCGTGTAGGTTGCATATATCCCGAACAGGATGGAAACCATCAGACCCAGCGCTATGGCCAGGTATAGAGTCTGAATTCTTTGGATCATTTTTTAGGATTGTGTTTGTTGAAACAAATGTAGAGGAAAATCCGCTGAATTCCTCTAAATTTGTAACATGAAATACATTGAACCGTCAGAATTGGTGATTAACAGCGATGGCAGCGTGTTCCACCTGCATATGCATCCTGATCAACTTGCAGACAATGTGCTGCTTGTCGGCGATCCAGACCGTGTGAAATTGTTGCGCGGGATGCTTACACAAATCGAGTCAGATACACGGAGCAGGGAATTCGTTTCTGTCACCGGAACCTATAAGAACAAGAGGATCACGTTGCTTTCGACCGGGATAGGCACAGACAATATTGATATTGTGATGAATGAACTGGACGCCCTGGCCAATGTTGATTTCAAGACCAGGACCATAAAGAAGGAACACCGTACCCTGAAAATACTGCGTCTGGGCACTTCAGGTGCCATCCAACCGGATATCCCAACCGGCTCCCTGGTGTATTCAGCGTATTCGGCAGGGATCGACGGATTGCTCAATTGGTACCAGGGAAGGGATAAGGTCTGTGACCTTGAGATGGAAAAGGCATTCATGGAACATATGAATTGGTCACCCACACTGGCAACTCCTTATTTTGTGCAGAACTCCCGGGTGATAGGAAATAGTTACAGCAACGCCTTCAGCGGCATCACACTATCGGCCCCCGGATTCTACGGACCACAGGGACGTGTCATCAGGCTTGCCCTGTCCGATCCCGGATATCTGTCCAAACTGGCTTCTTTCCGATACAATGGATTAAGGATCATGAATTTTGAAATGGAAGGATCTGCCATTGCAGGATTGTCCCGCTTACTGGGCCACGAGGGGGCTACCGTTTGCATGATCATTGCCCAGAGAAGCAATAAAATCATGAACGTCGATTACAAGGAAATGATGTATGAAAAGGCTGGGGAAGCATTAGACAGGCTAGCCATGGAAGAAGCAGCCATAGAGAGACTATGAGAGATGGTATACGATAAGGAAATATTGTACATCATATCACTGCTGGACGATCCCGACCAGTACGTTCAGGATGCCCTGTTCAGGCAGTTGCAGAACATCGGACGTCCTGCCCTTGAACAGCTGGAAGGGGTGGTCAGGGAATCCGGAGAAGAAAAATATCCCGGCACAGGAAGAATGCTGGCTGCCCTCAGGCAAGAATTGAAATTCAATGCGCTTAAAGAATGGATTGATAAACCCGGCGATGATTTGCTAACCGGCCTTTGCCTGGTACAGGATATACTGACCGGAGATGCCGGTATTCAGGATCTTCAGGAAATCCTGATGGATTGCGTTAACGAGATCAGTGTGGAGATGCGCGACGACCAGACAGTCATGGAAAAGGTAAAGTTGCTGAACCATGTCTTCTTTCACAGGTTGTGTTTTAAAACGATCGATCCCATGTTTTCCAGCCCCGGGAATACATTCATTCACCATGCGTTTCAAAAAAGGGAAGGCAGCCCCATAGCCATCGGGATTATCTATTTGCTACTGGCATACCATTCAGGGGTACAGATAAGGGGACGCGTTTTCAAGGGCGGTTTCCTGCCGGCTGTTATAGATATATCGGGGAATGTGCTTTTCTATGTGAATGTCTATAAAAACGGATTGCTTTTTCCGCATACCGAGCTGGAATCTTTCCTGGAGGACCTGAACCTGCAGATACCCCCCGAATCATTCCGGGAAGCAAGACCTGAAGATCTTGCACAGATTTATGCCGAAACACTGTATTACAGTTATTCCATGCGGGAAGACAATACGGAGAGCGAAAAGCTCAATAAACTTGAAAAGATACTGTCATTCTTCGGGCGGGAGAGTTCCCTGCTGATTGAAATCGATGATGATGAAGAGGATGATTGAAATAAAAAAAGGCTGTCCTGTTAAGAACAGCCCTCCGTGTAGGTTAGGTTTCAGGTTTGGTTTTGAGCGGGAAACGAGGCTCGAACTCGCGACCCTCAGCTTGGGAAGCTGATGCTCTACCGGCTGAGCTATTCCCGCGTTACCAAACAATCCTCAAATATAGCTAATAATTTTTTATGACCAAGAGACATGCCTCCCTCTACATAGCCAGAAAACTCAAAGGCGATGCCACCTCGGTGGGAAAGGTCAGCCGCATGGGGACAAGAATAGCCACCATCAGTGTGGCTATAAGTGTCTTTACCATGATTCTGTCCATAGCCATTGTCCGGGGTTTTCGCTCAGAAATCGAGAAAAGGGCGGTTGGTTTTACCGGCGAGATCCTAATGGAGGCTCCCGGAGCAGGATTCGTGACCGAACCCATACCTGTGTCAAATAAATTATCGTATTTGCCGGACTTGAAAGAACATCCTGAAGTGTCACATATCCAAGAATTTGCAATGTCATATGGGATCATGAGGACAGAGGATGCCATACAGGCCGTATCCTTCAAGGGTGTTGGACTTTCTTACCGTTGGGATTTCTTTGCCAGGCACCTCAGGGAAGGGCGTCTTCCGGCCTTTTCGGATACTGCCTCGTCCAGTGAAGTACTGATTTCCAAGCGTCTTTCATCTATGCTTGGGATAGATGTCGACCAGGTTATCACCATGTATTTTATCGGCAATAGTGTGAGGATGAGGCGCTTTGTTGTGTCAGGGATATACGATGCGCAACTTGAAGATATTGATAATCATCTGGTTGTTGGTGATATACGTCATGCGCAGCGCCTGAATGGATGGCGGGAAGACCAGGTCAGCGGTATGGAGCTTTTTCTGACAAGCAAAGAACGCCTGGATGCAAAACAGGAAGAGATTGAAGAGTTTATCCTGGAGAAAACTTCCGATACCGACGATGGTGTGGTATTGAAGAATATTCACAGGATCTATTCACATTTGTACGACTGGCTGGATCTGATGGACATCAATGTGGTGGTACTGTTGACACTGATGGTCCTGGTGGCGGGTTTCAACATGATGTCAGGATTACTGATCCTGCTTTTTGAAAAAACCGCGACCATTGGATTGCTAAAGGCAGTGGGTATGAGGGACCGCCATATCAGGAACAGTTTCCTTTACAATGCGGCTGTTGTGGCAATCCGTGGCATGATAGCGGGAACCGTACTGGCCGTGGTATTTCTGATAATCCAGGAAACAACCCGGTTCATCACACTGGATCCGGCCAGTTATTTTGTCGACAGTGTACCCGTGGACATTTCGTGGTTCCACATTCTTACTGTGGATGTGATAGCGGTTGGCATGTTATTGCTCATACTTATGCTGCCTTTGAAGAGTCTCATCAGGATAAGTCCCGATAAAGCTATTCGGATGCGCTGACCCAACCCATATACCTGTTCCAGACAATTTCAACGTATTCCTGTGTTTGCTGTGGTGCATACCGTGCAACATGTGCCCATTTGTCCGGGTCCAGTCCATCCTGTGCTGCCTGCTCCCTGTCGTCCTGAATACGTGCCATGCCTGCATTGTATGCAGCAAGGACAAAATTGATCTCTTCTTCTTCCGGAAGATGAGACAAATGCATATTCCTTCGCAGGAAAGCAAAGTACCTGACGGCTCCCTTGATGTTGTCTTCCGGATCGTAAGGATTAAGGACCTTCATGTCTTTTGCGGTAGATTCCCGGATCTGCATGAGTCCTATGGCATCGCTCCCTGAACGGGCATTCATCCTGTATTTTGATTCCTGGTACATCACAGACCTGAGCATTTTCCAGTCCCATCCCAGCGGTCTGCTAACTACCCGCAGCAGGGAATCGTAAGGACACCTGTCGGGGGATGAAGGAAGGAAACGGTTCCTGAATTGTGAAAAACCCGGGTTCTGCTTGAACAATGTGAGCCAGTGAACCAGGCTCAGGTGCCAGGGGCAGTGGTCCTTCATCATGATCCAAACTTCTCCTAGGGGAGTGATCTGTGGTGTGATGCACACCTTGCCGGCAAGAGATTTTGGAACCGGATCATGTATGATGTTGATGGCCAGAATATCGGTATGTTGCTCTTTGAGCATATCCCAGACAGAGGAGGAGTCAACAACCGGTATATATTTCAGTTCCTTATCATGGGACCCGGCAAAACGTTTCATGATCTCGTAATGATATCCCACGCGTCCTCCTGCATGTGAAGGCAGGTATATGGTACTACGGAGGCTGTCCCTGCCCGGCAAGCCTGTGTTCCTTTCTGTCCTGGAATCTTCTGAACGGTGCGAAAACCAGTATTTGTAGTCCTTTATCAGGAGAGAGATCAAAAAGGATGCTGCAAGGGCAATGAATATTTTTTTCTTAGACATCAATGGGTTGAATTAACAGGGGCACCTCCCGGGGAAGAGGTTGACCGGGTGGCGGTTTTTCCAGGCATGATATGGAATGGCCAGGTAATTCCAAGTTTAAAGACACGTTGCGGGCGTATGTAATGCGGGGCTGAAAAATAACCGCTGTCGGGCCATCCCTGGGCCACATTGATGTATTTGGCATAAATGGTGGCCCGCTTCCATTTCATATGTATAAAAGCATCTATGTAAGGAGTGTTCCCGTATTTTTTCTCGTTTTGAACATGAAAGTTACCCAGCGCCGGATTATATGCTTCCATGAAGTAAGCCGTATGGAACGTTATATCGGCTCCTATCTGCGCTGTCATTACATCCTTGACCACCGGTATTTCAATATAGTACCTAATGTTCGCACTAAAAAGAGGCAAAGGCAGGATTTCCTTGTTGGACGAGAATTGAAATAACAACCGGTGGTCAAACCGGAAGTACCATAACCTGAAATTCTGGGTCAATGTTGCAGTCATCACATTGACCGGTTGTTCTGCCTGCCTTACAACGCCCAGTGTATCGTAGTAGATCATTTTCCCGAGCAGGCCGTATGAAAAGGTCGCTTCCGTCCTCCAGTCAGGTATTGATAATTGCGCTTCGATCCTGGTGTCAGATGTTTTGTCAAACGCGTTATTCCAGGCATAATGGTTTGAGTAGTATTGCTGCACGTACCATCCGGGTGTCCGGGAACGGAACAGGAACCTGCCGGACAAATGTATGCCCGAAGTCAGGGGATAAAAGGAGAAGCGGGCATTAGCATCCAGAAACATATCCCCCGCATAGTAGCCGGCAAGGTCAAGCCTGCTTGTCGCATTCCATTGGAAATACCTTTTAAGCATTCCGGAAGCTCCTGCATATACATATACATTGTTTTTCCAATTCACAGAAGGCCCTTCCGTGTAAAAATCAGGTAAGAAATAATAATTGGAGAGTAATTCATAGCCTGCTCCTCCCTCCAGCTTTGACACTATGGCAGTAGAGGACCATGGTTGCAAACGGAGGAAAAAGCGGTTATCCAGTATCATGGTATGGACCGAGTCTGCTGTGTTTGTGGGATTCAGGTAAAACCGGTTGTTGTAGAAATCCCTTCCCGGCTTATCTGTCAACCCGATATCATCTGTATATTTCCTGGACATCGTTGTCCATTCACCGGAATGTCCCAGGATCAACATGGTCCCTTCTCCTGTTTCCACGGAATCCCTTTTGAAAATGTTGATGGGAAAGCCGTAGCTCTGGTTGATGAACAACTGGCTGCTCATGAGCGCCGATGAAGCATTGGACAGGATAACAGGGATGGTGCGCGCATCTATAAGCGTATCGAGAATGTATTTGTCATTGCTGATGCCTCCGTTTTCATTTTTTTTCAGTGAGTTCCTGATAAATCCCGCATGCATGATGTACCTTTTTCCCAGGTAGTTCGCTGTCACGGCCAGGGTACGGGTATTGGTGGCCTCGTTCTGAAGTAGTCCTTTGGTCCCCTTACGTTGATAAAAAAACTGGACATTGGTTGCAGGAGAAAGGTTCTGGGTGTGCAAAAAACCTACGTTCAGTTCTTCCGTTTCTTTGTTTGCAAACAGCGTTCCTGCATAAGACATCACGGTGAAAGGACTTTTTGCATTGTAAAACGGAAGGGTCTCCCTGTCGTATGCTTCATACATCCCGGCATCCCAGAAATCAAACCTTTCACGTGTCTTGCGTTTGAAAAAATTATACGTCAGGGCAGGGGAACCTGCAGTTCCCAGGTAGACCGCCCCCACATCGTTCTTCATGTGGGCATAATCATGGAAATTGCTATTGATATTGGTGTCGATCTGTTTAAAGGAAAGCTTGTTGAAATAATCATCGTTCGTCCATGAAATGACCCGCCTGTAGAGTAACGAATCAGGCACCACATATGATTCAAGGGAATGAAATGTACTTTTGTAGATGGAATCGACCACATTTTTTTCTTCTCTTTTCTTCTGCCTTGCCATCTGGCGGAGTTCTTTGGTGGTGAAGCTGGCCAGGGAATCGATCAGGAAAGACCCCAGGCTGTCCAGTCTGATAAGGCCTGTGGTGTCTGTCTGGTAATAAAAGCCGAGGCTGTCGCGTATTTGTCTTCCGGCTGAATCCAGCCTGGGTATGCGTATGGTATCCCTGTGCGGCAATCTCAGACTATCCATGAAACGCATCAGGGAAAGAGTTTGAGCAGGGAAACTTTTCAGGGAATCTATAACCGGGATACCCGCCTCATTGAGAATCATCAGTCCCAGGCTGTCCAGTTCGTAAAACAAGCCTTTCTCATCCCTGATCACCCTTAACAGGGAATCAACGGCAGGAACCCGTCCTGCCTCTGCATAAGGCAGTGAAAGCCTGTCCAAATAGGCCTTTGTCAGCGAATCGGGTATTGCGGTACACAGCGTGTCTGTCGTTTTAACGGTAAGGGAATCAGCTGTCTGGCCCGCAACTGTCCCTGTGAAAAGCAGCAAAACGCAAATAAACAGTGCTTTAAACCGTAATTTCATGTATTCTCAGTATGACGAGGCGCAAAGTTACAAAAAATGTGCCTCTTGTCTGATGGTATCCTCAATTTGCGACACAGAGAGGGCATCTTTGACGAGAACGCGTTTTGAACCATCCAGCAGGTACAGCGATGGGATGGCTTTGAGGTCATAGGAGCGCCCGTTCCGTAATTCCCCTTCAGGATCATAGCCGTGGATCCACCCGGAAGGAAGAGTGGGCAGGTATTTCTGCCAGCCTTCCAGGTCTTTATCGGGGTATATGGTCAGAATTACCAGTCTTTTCTGCTGTACCATTTCTGTCAGTAACTCTGAAGCCAGGATTTCGTCTGCAGCCTGGCGGCATGCATTGCATCCCAGGTTGATGAAGAAGACCAGTATGTAATCTGACTTCAGGTTGTAAAGTGTCTCCGGCGATGCCGGATCATCCGTATTAGGAAAATTCCTGACAGCACGTACAAAACGAATGTCCCGTGCCATTTCACCCACCCGGTTTTTCATGATCATTTCCAAGAGATAAACAGGCCGCTGTTTCTCCACGGTGTCCAGCAGGGGGCTTGCAACCATGCTTTCCAGGACGGCCTGGAAATGATCATCGTTCCTGTAGGGTGAATTGGGGTGGTAGAAAAAGTATTCGGATAAGGAGAAGAACTTAAGCAGGATTTTTTTCCTGACAACCGGATCGTCTGCTGCAGTGCCGGCCGTGGTCATCATCCTTTCAATGGCATCCCGGGCGGTGACATGGGGATCTTCCTGCAACAGGTTTACGAAACCGGTAAAGGCCTGTTCGGCGAAATTTTCCTGTTGGATGCAGAGTGAATCCTTGAAGGGAAACAGATCCCAGTAATGAAGTATCCGGTACCCGAGGATGTCAGAACCGGAAGTCAGGAGAACCGGTATAGGTGGTTGTGAAAAGGTTAGGGGTTTCCGTTCTTTTTCTTTGTTTCCCTGTGCACAGGACCCTATGGTTACAGCGATCATGACCAGGGCCAGGTTATGAAAAAGGGAAAAACGCTTCATAAAACAAAAATACAAAAAAATGTTACATTTGTCCGTTATGAATATTACACCTGACACTTTCCGGATCATACTGTATGTGATGGCAGCCCTGGCAGTAGTTGTATTTATTGCCCTTTACCAGGTTAAAGCCGGCTATGGAATTCTGATAGACAAAAGCTGGGGTATCACCATATCCAACAAGTGGGCCTGGATGATCATGGAAGCGCCCGTATTTATTGCCATGTGCTGGTTTTGGGTGATGTCACCCCGCAAATGGGATTTGGTGCCATTCATCTTTTTCCTGCTGTTCCAGATCCATTACCTGCAGCGTTCCTTTATCTTTCCCTGGCTGATCAAGGGAAAAAGCAGGATGCCGGTGCTTATCATGCTCATGGGTATCGTTTTCAACCTGGCCAATGCCTTTATTCAGGGTCAATGGATTTTCTTCCTGGCGCCTGAGACAATGTATACCAATTCCTGGCTCAGGGATCCAAGGTTTCTCCTGGGAATCATCCTGTTCCTGACAGGACTGATAGTTAACATACAATCCGACAACACCATCCGGCATTTACGGAAAGCAGGGGACAACAACCATTACCTGCCCGAAAGGGGCTTGTTCAGATATGTCACCAGTGCCAACTACCTGGGAGAAATCGTTGAATGGCTTGGCTTTGCTGTCCTTACCTGGTCATTGAGCGGGTTTGTCTTTTTCCTGTGGACTTTTGCCAACCTGGTTCCCAGGGCACATGCCATCCACAAAAGATACCAGGAGGAGTTCTCCTCAGAGATGGCCAGTGAACCCCGAAAACGAATATTTCCTTTTATTTATTAGATCAACATGTTAAGGAATTCCCTCCTGTTCACCCCTGCCTCCATAGGTCCCCTAACCTTGCGCAACAGAACCATACGGGCTGCCGCTTTTGAAGGAATGTGCATCGATAATGGTCCCTCACAGGCATTGTTCAATTACCACACTGCCGTTGCGGCAGGTGGTGTAGGCATGACAACGGTGGCTTACGCCGCCATAGCCAGAAGCGGATTGTCGTTTCCTACCCAGTTATGGATGAGGCCGGATATTGTCCCCGGTCTGCGTCACCTCACCGACGGGATACACAAAGAAGGAGCAGCTGCTTCAATTCAGATGGGGCATTGCGGGAACATGAGCCACCGCAAAATATGTGGATGCATGCCGGTATCGGCAAGCAGCGGTTTCAACATGTATTCTCCCACATTTGTCCGTGCCATGAAAAAAACCGAGATACTGCAAATGGTAAAGGATTTCGGAAAAGCTACAGAGCTGGCAAGGGAATCAGGCTTTGACGCCGTAGAGATACACGCCGGGCACGGCTACCTGCTAAGCCAGTTCATGTCTCAGTGGCTAAACAGGAGAAAGGATGAGTACGGAGGTAGTTTTGAGAACCGTCTCAGGTTTACTTCCCAGGCCATTGAGGAAGTGATGGAGGTGGCAACCCGCCATAATATAGCCGTGCTGGTCAAGATGAACATGAGGGATGGATTCAGGGGAGGTATGGAACTTGACGAGTCTCTTGAGGTGGCAAGACTTCTGGAAAAACTGGGCGTTAATGCCCTGGTGTTGAGTGGCGGTTACGTGAGCAGGGCCCCCATGTATGTGATGCGAGGTGCCATGCCCATCAGGACACTGACTTATTATATGCCCTGGAATTATGTAAAAGTGGGTGTCCGTCTGGTCGGGCGCCTGATGATACCTTCTGTTCCCTTCAAGGAAGGTTACTTCCTTGAAGATGCACGTGAATTCAGGAAAGCCGTAAAAATTCCCCTGGTTTGTCTGGGAGGCCTTTTTTCTCGTTGCATCATGGAGCAGGCACTTCAGGATGGTTTTGAATTTATTGGCATGGCACGTCCCCTGATCAACGATCCTGCCTTTGTGAACAAGATGAAAAAGGCAGAGGAAGAAGGTAACGGGGATGTCAGAAGCGGCTGCAAACACGCGAACTACTGCATTGGCAGGATGTACAGCCTGGACATGGTATGCCACCAGCATGTGAAAAATATTCCAAAACGTTTGCTTGATGAATTCAAATAATACTCCGGTTGCCCTGGTAACCGGAGCTAACGGTGGAATGGGAAGGGAAATCACCCGTGCGCTGCTCCGCTCAGGTTACCGTGTGGTCGTATCGTGTCGCCCGGGCAAAAGGGGTCTTGATTTTTACAACTTGCTCAGCCAGGAATTTGGAAGCGACCGGGTTGATTACCTGGATATGGACCTTTCCTGTGAGATTTCTGTACGGGATGCAGCACGCCGGTTGCTGGAAAAGGAATCCCGCCTGGATGTGCTGGTTAATAATGCCGGAATGCTGGGATGGAAGCCCGAAGTGAACAAGAAGGGTTACGAGATGCACAATATGGTCAACTGTCTGGGGCCAATGTTATTCACCTGGCTGCTGAAGCCAATACTGGGCAGGGGAAGCCGCATAGTGAACACCGTTTCTGTGATGATACGTGTTGGACGGATCCCTCCTCATTTTCCGTATCCGCCGGAAAAATTCGACCGGTTTAAACAGTATGCCTGTTCCAAACTGGCGCTTACGTTACTTTCCCTGCGTCTGGCGCAATTATGGAAAGAAGACGGCATTACTGTAAACATGACCGATCCGGGAATTGTCAATACCCCCATCATCAGGCTCCACAAATGGATTGACCCCCTTACCGATGTGTTTTTCAGACCGGTAATCCGTCAGGCTCCCAGAGGGGCCGCGACAGCCATCTTCCTGTCCCTTGATCCGTCTGTAGAGGGAAAAACGGCAACCTTGTTTAAGGATTGCCGGGCGGTCAGGTTGTCTTCCAGGGTACTGGATGATCCCGGAGGCGCTGACCTATGGAGTTTTTTTATAACTTTGTTAAGTTATGGTGATCAGCAATAAAATCAACATGGGTTTTCTTGTTGTGGGCTTTGTCCTGTTCCTGTCAAGCCTTGTCAGCATTTTTGAAATGGGGAGGACCCGGCATTCCCTGGGCGATGTGCTTTCTGTCAATGTTGATAACATCAACGCATCCATCCAGTTACTCGAGGTTACGGACCAGAATATTTTTACATTGCTCAACCAGATAGGTGTCAACCCTGATTCCTTACTTCAAATGGGATCCTTATACGAGGATGACCGGTTTGAAGGCTATTTTCGTGCTTCCCGGGCTACATTTACCACAAAAGAGGAGCAGGCACTTACTGATTCCATAATGTTTGCCTATGCTGCTTATATGCAGATCCTGAATGAAGCTCCTGTTATTTGGGAGAAAAATGGTTACCAGGCCAGGAGGGAGTGGTATACCGCACGGCTGTATCCGACTTATACCAGGTTGAGAAATTACATTCAGGAACTCATATCCCTGGAACAACGTCTGCTTGATCACAATACGCAACAGATCCAGGATGGATTTTACAGGAGTATAATGCCAGGGGTTATTGCAGTGGCCAGCAGCATATTGCTGCTTTTCCTGCTGTCCTATTTTATCAGGATCTATATTATCCAGCCCATAAAAGAGATCCGTACAGGGGTCAGGAATACATTACTCTTTAAAAAGAAGTACCAGGTCAGGCTGCCTGCCGGTGACGAACTGTCGGAACTGAACGAGTCCATTACGCAACTCTGCGACGAACACAATAAATTATGAGAATCCAGGTGATAGCAAGGTACATGGGCCTGGTTCTGCTGGTAAATGCCCTGTTCATGTTCGTTTCCGTTATTATATCGGCAATTTACGGTTTTGATACCGGTTTTTCCCCCCTGTTGCTGTCTGCTATCATTACAGCCACTATTGGTTCCTTCCCTTACATATTTGTCAGGGAGTCCAGCGAGGTAACCACCCGGGAAGGCTACGTGATCGTGGTTTTATCATGGATCCTGTCCTGTCTCTTTGGTATGCTGCCTTACCTGCTCTGGGGCGGTGAATTCACACTCATCAATGCCTGGTATGAAAGCGTAAGCGGCTTCACCACAACCGGGGGAACTATACTTACAAATATTGAAGCCATCCCGCATTCCCTGCTTTTCTGGCGTGCCTCTACCCATTGGATCGGGGGGATGGGAGTCGTTCTTTTCATGTTATTGATCCTGCCCGAGGTCAGTTCCATCCGCCTGAAATTATCCCGGATCGAGATCAGCTCATTATCTCAGGAATCTTACCATTTCAGGGCCAAAGAGTCAGTGCGTGTGATTGCCTATGTCTATTTTGGCTTAACAATACTGGAAACCATTGCCCTGTGGATTTCAGGAATGAACCTCTTTGATGCAGTTTGCCATTCCTTTGCCACCATAGCCACCGGGGGATTCAGCACCCGAAACAACAGCATTGCCTCATATGACAGTGTTTTGATAGAAACAATCATTATTATCTTTATGACCTTGTCTGCACTTAATTTTGGAATGATTTTTCTTTTAGTGGCAAAAGGTTCATTAATGTTGTTCAAATCTCCTGTAACCAGATATTTTTTATCAGTATTATTATTAGGAAGCATACTGGTATCCCTGAATCTTGGACTCACAAAAACATATGACTCTTTAGGGGAATCCTTCAGATTCGGGTTTTTTCAGACAATTTCTTTGGCAACATCAACTGGTTTTGCTTCTGCTGATTCTTCAATGTGGCCAAATTTTGCCATACTTCTCCTGATCTTTTTTACATTGCAATGTGCTTGTTCCGGTTCGACTTCAGGAGGTATTAAAGCTGACAGGATCCTGATCGCATTCTATTCTATAAAAGCTCATATTACAAAAAGACTTCATCCCAGATCGGTGGTTCCAACAAGGGTGGGAGGGCTAGCGATTGACCCGGACACGGTTTCAGGAGTGAACCTATTTATTGTTTTCTACTTGTTTTGTGTTTTAATTGCCTCATTATTATTAACTCTTACAGGAGTGGATATTATGGATGCAGTAAGTGCTACTGCCGCCCATATCGGAAATGTCGGCCCGGGTTTTGGCAGTGTGGGTTCTATGAGTAATTACAGTTCCTTCAATAGTTTTGCAAAATTTGTCTTATCGGTGATCATGATCATGGGGCGTATTGAATTGTTTGGATTTTTGATATTGTTCAGTTCGCGCCGGTAAAGGATTGATCATGGCCATTGACCAGTTTATATTTGAAAAGCTCCGGGAAAACCTACCTTTTGCCCCATCCTCCGATCAGGATGTCTTTTTCCGCGCCATCGCCTCTTTTCTTAGCGGCCCAAATCCTGTTTTCATCCTCAATGGTTATGCCGGAACGGGTAAAACCACTGCCATGGCTGCCCTGGTGGGTGCTCTTTCGGAATTGAACAGGCAGGTAGTCCTCCTTGCCCCAACCGGTCGTTCAGCCAAGGTGCTGATGGGTTATGCCGGTGCTCCTGCCCATACCATCCATAAGGCCATCTACCGGCAGAAACCACCTGCATCATCGGATGAAGGCGGATTCGGAGTTTTTGAATTGCATCCCAACCGTGACAAAAATACGCTGTTCATTGTTGACGAGGCTTCTCTGCTGTCCAACACCCCCGGGGGCATGCTTTTTGGCAGCGGCAACCTGTTGGAAGACCTGGTCGCTTATGTGTTCAACGGGAAAGGGAACCAGCTGCTCATCCTGGGTGACTCGGCACAACTCCCGCCCATAGGACTGGAACTGTCACCGGCACTGGATCCCGGGTATATGGAACAATACGGGAGCGTCGTCTATATGGAGATGAAAGAAGTGCTCAGACAGTCTTTCGATTCGGGCATCCTGTATAACGCAACGTTGTTGCGGGACAACATCACGGCCGGGGATTATTGCCTGCCGGAATGGAAGACAGCAGGCTTTAACGATGTGCGCCGAATAGAATCTTCGGAACTGATGGAATGTTTGAATGATGCCATTTCGCGTTATGGCCTGGAGGAAGTGGTGGTACTGTGCCGCTCCAACAAGAGGGCCAACCGATACAACAAGGGAATACGAGGCAGTATCTTGTACCGTGAAGAGGGGATAACTAAAGGAGACAGGGTGATGGTGGTAAAGAATTGTTATCAGTTCCTGGAAGATGTGCCGGAAATGGATTTCATAGCAAACGGCGATATAGCCGAGATCCTCAGGATCTACAAATTCCATGAACGGTACGGGTTCCGTTTTGCAGAAGCCGTCTTGCGTTTCCCGGATTATAAAGAAACGGAGATCAGTGCGCGTCTGCTGCTGGATACCCTAGAGAGTGAATCTCCCGCCTTGTCCCGGGAGCAGCAGGAGCAGCTGTACCAGGGGGTATACAGCGATTATGAGCACATAAAAGGGAAACGCAAACGCTACAATGCAGTCAGGGAGGATTTGTACCTGAATGCGTTGCAGGTGAAATATGCCAATGCCGTTACATGTCACAAGGCGCAGGGAGGTCAGTGGAAGGCCGTATTTGTGGATAAGGCTTTTTTTGGTGAAATTTGTGATAAAGACATGCTGCGCTGGTACTACACCGCCTTTACCCGGGCCAGGGAACAATTGTATCTGATTAACCTGTAATTTGAAACATATGAGACGTTATGCAATTTCTTTAATCCTGCTCTTCCTGTTACCCCTGGCAATCCGTTCACAGGAACGTTACCTCCTTGAAACACCACCGCAAGGACTTACAAAGCCCATAGATACACACATTTTCTGGAAAGACAACCGTACTTTGTTGTTGCGTTCCGGGAGCCAGCAGGAACCTACTTATTACCTGGAAGATATTGTCAGCGGGAAGCGTGTCAGGACAGATGATCCTGCTGATGTTAGTACAGCAGGAATACCACACGGACTAGATGAAGAAGCCAGGAATCCAACCTTTTCTCCCAATGGCAGGTATGTAGCCTATACCTATAGGCATGACCTGTACGCCAAGGAATTATCAACAGGCAAGGTTACCCGGCTCACACACGATGGCAGCAAGACCATCCTGAACGGCTTGGCTTCCTGGGTGTATTACGAAGAGATCCTGGGCCGGGGAGGCAATTACCGCTCTTTCTGGTGGTCGCCGGACAGCCGGAGAATCGCGTTTTTCCGGAGTGATGATACGAATGTTCCCGTGTTCCCGATTTATGTTGCCGATGGACAGCACGGATACCTGGAAGAAGCAAGGTATCCCAAAGCAGGGGATGAAAACCCGCAGGTACGCGTGGGTATTGCATCGGTCGCTGCGGATGAGGGTATAGTCTGGGCTGATATCGACAATGTCGCCGATCAATATTATGGGCAGCCTTTCTGGACGCCCAGCGGGGAGACGCTTCTGGTCCAATGGATGAACAGGGACCAGGATGAGCTGAAACTGTTTGCCGTCAATCCGCAGGATGGTGCTGCAAGGATGATATATCGCGAGAAGCAGCCTGCCTGGCTGGAATGGATTTCAGAAATGGTATTCACTCAACAAGGTTTCCTGATAGTACGTGATTTTGAATCCTGGCAACAGATATACCTTTGTTCTCTTGATGGCAGTGATTTCCAAAGGCTTACAGACGGAAACAATTGGGGGATCACCCTTCACGGGACAGATCCGAAGGAAGAATTCTTGTTTTTTTCTGCCAGAAGGGAAATTTCTACCAGGACAGACGTCTACAGGGTACCCCTGCCCGGGAAAAGGAATAAGGATATTTCTGTCAAACGTCTCACCACCGGGGATTGCCATGCGGCCAACATATTGTTTGCTCCTGATTACCGTCATTTTGCCGTATTGTCATCCAATGTGGCCACACCTGCCCGTTCGCTGCTCTACAGTGTGGAAAAAGGCTTGGTCCGGGTATTGGGAGATTCCCGCGGGGACGCCTATGACCTGGAGCTGGAAAGAGGTAATGTTCCGGTCTCGGAGGTGCACTTTATAACTACGGAAGATGGTTTTACCATTCCGGCCATTATCACCTGGCCCCTGAACATGGAAAAAGGTAAAAAATACCCCGTTATTGTCAATGTATACGGTGGACCTGACAACGGAAGCGTGACAGACCGCTGGATTGCACCGGCATCCAGGTACTACTGGGCCCGCAAAGGGGTGATCCAGGTCACCATGGACCACCGGGGAAGCGGCCATTGCGGGAAGCCGGGCCTGGACATGATGTACAGGAACCTGGGCAAATGGGAGGTACACGATTACAAACTCTGGATGGATTACCTCAGGGGACTTGGATGTGTCGACAACAACCGGGTGGGTATCACCGGTTACAGTTACGGCGGCTACGTGACGGCCCTGGCCGTATGCACGGCGGGAGATTATTTTCCCTATGGCATTGCCGGAGCTGGTGTATACGACTGGATGTTCTACGACTCACATTATACAGAACGGTTCATGGACGCTCCGCAGGACAATCCGGAAGGTTACAGGAACGGTTCGGTCCTGGCACAATGCGGGACCTATGGGACGTGGGGCCCTTCTGTCTTGCTTGTCACACATGGGACTTCAGACGATAACGTCCATTTTCAGAATGCCATGCGCCTGGCAGATGCGTTGATGAAAACCAACAAACATTTCCAATTCATGATTTACCCGGGGGCCAGGCACGGTTACAGGGGTTACCAGGGTGCTTATTCCGCCGAGGAGGAAAGGGCTTTCTGGACAAAGTACCTGCTGGAGGATTAGCCTATGATCACACCCGGTGATATTCAATTTGCACGAGAACACCTGGAGGATGACATTCACGGGCTGTTACTGGGCAAACACAAATATCCCGGGGTGGATGTTCCGTCATGTGTCATCCAGATAGAGGGGCTGCGCAAGATGCGGCAAAAAATTCCGGAATGGTTTTCCTGCAGGCAGATTGTTGTTCCCTCCCTTTTAGCATTGGAGCAGGCTTCTTCCCAGGCAACGGCTCTGTACAAACAGCGTTTTTGTGAAGGCAGGGGCCAGGTGGTGGACCTTACAGGCGGAATGGGAGTGGATGCGTATTTTCTTGCCCTTAAAAGTGAAGGAGTGGTCTATTGCGAAAAAGACACTTTCCTTTGCCAGGCAGCCCGGCACAATTTCAACGCACTCGGTGCAGGCAGCCGCCTGCAAGTCGTCCCGGGAGATGCCGCCGGGATAACAGGGCAACCGTCCATCCTTCCATATGCATCCCTGGTCTATGCGGATCCTTCCAGACGTGAGGACGGGAAAAGGTTGCGCGGTGTCGAGAACTGCAGCCCGGACATCACACAGATCCGGGATATCGTGCTGGAGCGCGCTGCTGCTTTCCTGGTAAAGATTTCTCCCCTGGCTGATATCTCCCGGACGCTTTCCCAGCTTCCCGGTACGGTGGAGGTTCATGTGGTATCGGTGGGGAATGAATGCAAGGAATTGCTCTTTCTGATGAAAAGAAGCGATACCGGCGATGCCGGTCCCCTGATCGTTTGCTCGGCAGGTTTTTCGTTTCACAGAAGGGAAGAGACGCTTGCTGCGCGGGCCATTGAGCAGAATGGGTTTGAGGGTGTGCCTGTGGAAGGGGATTGTTTGCACGAACCGGATGTCTCTATACTCAAAGCCGGTGCTTTTGCTCTGCCTGTTGAAAGGTTTGGCGTGAAAAAGCTGCACAGGAACAGCCATTTGTATGTATCTTCGTGCCCGGTAGCCGGTTTTCCTGCAAGAAAGTTCAGAATAAGGGAAGTAATCCCCTTTACCTCGGCCAACGTGAAAAAAATGCACACGCGCTTTCCCGCGGCCAGCATTACGGTGCGCAATTTCCCGCTGACCGTGGCGGAGTTGAGAAAGAAGACGGGAATTGCTGAAGGAGGTACCGGTTATCTTTTTGGAACAACAACATGCAGCAAGGGCCAGGATGCCCCTGTGATTATATATGCAACAAAATGGGAGGAATCAATATGAAAAAAACAATCTTATTCATGGTAATGACTGTATTGCTGGGATGCAGTACGTTAGAAACAAAAACAGAAATGTCTAATATTACAGAACAAATGGTAGAGACCACCCTGGCGCGTCTGGGGGAAGCAAACCCTGAAGGTCTTTTGCCTGCTGCCGAAACCGGGATACGTCAGACAGCTGGTTTATGGAGGACCTCGGATGGCGATGAAACGGATTTTATGAATTTCTGCCTTGAAAATTATTGTACAGACGAAGTGGCCCGTGAAGCCCTGTATGATAAATTATCCAATGCATTTGAAAATTTGTTCGGCACCTCCAACCAGCTGAGCGTTGAACTCAAGAAACCAGTTCACCTGGAAGGTGGAACGCTGTTGCCGGTAGATTATATACTGGGCAACTACGACCCTTCTGCCCATATGATGGAAGACCTGTTCGCCAACAAGGTGGCTTTCATATGCACCCTTAATTTTCCCAATTACACGCTCGCGGAGAAGGATTCCCTGGGCAGGGAATGGGACAGGAAGCAATGGGCGTACGCCAGGATGGGGGACTTGTTCACCCACCGCACCCCGGCGGGACTGAACCAGGAAATGTCACAGGCTTTAGGCAATGCCGATAATTACATAGCCTCTTACAACATTGTTATGGGAAACCTGCTCACAGAAGATGGCAGGCGCCTGTTTCCTGAAGGTATGGTCTTGTTGTCCCATTGGAACCTGCGGGATGAGATCAAATCAAACTATGCCAATGTGCCGGATGCGTTGGAAAAACAGCAAATGATCCATAAGGTTATGGAACATATTGTTTGTCAGACCATCCCGAAGTGTGTGATCAATAACCCGGAATACGACTGGAAACCTTATTCGAATACCGTATATAAAGACGGAGAGCCTGTTGAGGCAGAGCCGGAAAGCGATGACCGTTACGAGCACCTGCTGGCAACCTTCAGGGTGGAAAAGAAAATGGACCCTTATCATCTGAACATGCCCACGGCTATCATCCGGAATTTTGAAGGATCCATGGAAATTCAGGCAGCCGAGATAGAAAACCTGTTCATCAACCTGATTTCCTCGGAACAAGTAAAAAAAGTGGCGGCTTTCATACGCCAAAGGCTGGGCCGTGAACTGGAACCTTATGACATCTGGTATGATGGTTTCAAAAGCAGGACATCCTTTCCGGAAGATGAGCTGACGGCCCTCACCCGCAGGAAATATCCAAATGCAGAAGCTTTCCGTTCCGATATGCCCCGGATGCTGCAGGCTCTTGGTTTTACAACCGATAAGGCTGCCAGCCTGGCATCACGCATTGTCGTTGAGCCGGCGCGGGGATCCGGTCACGCCTGGGGAGCTGTCGGACGCTGGGAGCCGTCCCGGCTCAGAACACGTATTTCCCCTCTTGGTATGGATTACAAGGGATACAACATAGCCGTCCATGAGTTCGGCCACAACGTAGAACAAACCCTGAGCCTGTATAACGTGGATCATTTTATGCTCAGCGGTGTGCCCAACACGGCCTTCACCGAGGCAATGGCCTTTGTTTTTCAAAAACGCGACCTGCAATTGCTGGGATACCCGCCGCAGCAGATGGATGACAACACCGTACTGGATATTTTCTGGGGGTGTTACGAGATCATGGGGGTGGCTTTGGTAGACATGTATGTATGGCAGTGGATGTATGAGAATCCTGAAGCTACGGCCGGTGCGTTAAAAGAGGCAGTACTGGAGAAAGCGCGGCTGGTGTGGAACCAATACTATGAACCTGTTCTGGGGCATCACGATTCCCCGTTGCTGGCGGTATATTCACACATGATCAGCAGTCCTATGTATCTGCCCAATTATCCGTTCGGGCACATCATTGAATTCCAGCTGGAAGAATACTTCAACGGAAAAATGAAGGAAGAAGGCAAGACACTGGCCCAGGCAATTACAGGCATGTATACACAAGGCAGGCTTGTTCCGGGACTTTGGATGGAACAGGCTGTGGGATCGCGTGTTAGTACAGAACCGTTGCTCAGGGCAGTTGATGCATGTGATCTATGACCTGGAGGCACATCCGGGAGTTGTGGTAGGGGCATTTCCAGAATCCGGCCTTATCGTCTGTGGTATTGCCCGGACTCCAGAACCATTCCCCGTGTTCCTTGTCCACAATGTTCTCCCTGATATAATTCCAGCAATTGACGGCCATATGCAGGGCGTGGGGAACCTTATGCCAGAGATACAGGTAAAACAACCCCAGAACTGTTTCTGCCTGTACCCACCAGTGGCGTGTTTTATCAATCCTGCCGCCTGAGGCCACTTCGTAAATCATGCTGAAGTCGGATTGGAATCCCTTTAGTGCCGCAAAGGCGACATCCCTGCTCTGATCTGTAACCCGGCTCAGGATTTCTCCGTATACCCCGGGCTTGTAGTCTGCCAGTTCTTTTGCAGCCTCCATCAGGAGCCAGGATGCCTCGATGTCGTGGCCGTAGGATATTGCCGAGCCGCGAACATGGTATTCCTCGTCAAAGAAAAGGGACAGGTGATGCGTTGACGGATCTATGATCTTGTCCAGGAACAGCCTGATAAGCCCGGCCAGGGCCACTTCCAGGCCGGGATCCTTCCAAACCCGGAAAAGGTTGGTATAGGGTTCCAGGATATGCAGGTGCGTGTTCATGGTCTTTTTTTCATTCGCATCTTTTTCCGACAGGCGGAAGTCCCGGATTTCACTCCAATCACGCGAGGCAGCTTCCAGGTATCCTCCGTAGATTTTATCGTAAGAATGGGTCTCAATGTCGCGGAAAAGCCCGATAGCACTGTCCAGGGCCCGGGGATCCCCCGTTGCCCGGTGGTATTCACTTAGCCCGTAAATGGCAAATCCAAGAGCATAGAACTGCTTTCGGGTATCCAGGGGCTCCCCTTTGTGATCCGTGCTCCAGTAAACCCCGCCGTATTCCTTGTCCAGAAGCTTATCCAGCACAAAATCCCTAGCCCTGGCAGCAGGTACAAGGTATCGTTTATCCTTCAGGATCCTGGCGGCGGCAGAATAGGTCCACAATATACGGGATTGCAACACGGCACCTTTGGGAGCCTCCGGGATCAGTTCCTCTTTTCCTGTCACCCGCCCGTAATACCCCCCGTAGTGCGGGTCATACAGTTTTTCCCAGTATGGCAGTATGTTGGTGGTGAGCTCCAAGTGAAGCTCCTTTTGCAGGTTCTCCAGAATATCAGAATTTTCCATGAGCAGCTCTTTTTTCATTCAGTTGCCGGGTGATCTCCATGACTTTTTTCTCACTGAGCGGGTAAAAAGATACCGCCAGTATGGCCAGGATACAACCTACGGCAGGCAGGAAACTCATCATCAGACGAACCCCGTGAATGGCACCCTGGCTTTGGGATGCAAGCTCTGCATCATAGCCAAAGGCAGCCAGCAACCAGCCTGTTATGGCGCCGCCTACGGCCCAGCCGAATTTCTGGGACATGGACGAAGAACTGAGGATCAGCCCGGTGGCACGCCTTCCGGTTTTCAGCTCCTGGTAGTCCACAATATCGGCATACATACTCCAGAGCAACGGGAAAATGATCCCGGCACAAGTGCTAATCATTACCTGGAAGACCATTATAAGGATGATTTGATCCGGTTTGAGCAGGAAAAAGAAGCAACTCAGGATGGCGGCCAGAATCATGGCCACAAGGTAGGTGCTTTTTTTACCAATTTTGTTGGCCACCGGCGCTGCAAGTGCCACCCCGATCATATTGGAAGCCTGTCCCACAAGCAGGTATATGGTTCCCACGGTCCAGCCAAAGGCAGCTGTTCTGAAGGTGGAGGTTACGTAATCCGAGAAATAGAAAAGTGCCACCCCGTCCCGTATGGAATTGAAAAGCAGGGCTGCAACGCCCGAGGCAAGCAGGATCCACCAGGGTTTGTTGCTAAAGAGCAGTTTAAGGTCTTTACCCGCCGAGGCTTTGTTCTTGCTTTCATCGGCCGCCACAACACGCTCTTTTGTCCAGCGGAAACATAAAAAGAAAAGCAGGGCGCAAAAGCCGCCGATCACGGCAACGGCAGCAGTCCAGGCCTGCGGCTCGGTGGATATCTGCTCTCCTCCCTGCGCTCCGCTGCTGAAGGCGTCCACCAGCGGCTGCAGGACCATAAATGTGATAAAGCTCCCTATGTAGGCAAAGAACATCCGGTACGAGGACAGGGTATTTCTGTCCTTGGGCAGAGGGGACATGACTCCCAGCAGGGAGGCGTAGGGAACGTTTACCACCGTATAGACCATCATCATGAAGGTATAGGTAACATAAGCGTAGGCCAGTTTCGCATTTTCACCCCAATCGGGGGTATAAAAGGTCATGATGCCTATCAAGGCGAAGGGAACGGCTCCCCATAAAATATAGGGACGGTATTTGCCCCACCTGGTATGGGTCCTGTCTGCAATAAGGCCCATCATGGGATCATTGACCGCATCCCAGATACGGGTAAGCAGGAACATGGTGCCGGCGGCAGCGGGTGAGATGCCAAATACTTTGGTATAAAAGAAAAGGAGGTACATTCCAAAGATCTTCCAGAACATGCTGGAAGCCATATCTCCCAATCCGTAACCCAGTTTTTCACGAAACAAGATTTTATCCATGAGCAGCCTCAATTAACCGGTGTAAGTATAACGCAGAAAACATCGTGACCGGGAAGCGGGGCTTTCATTTTCCCCCTGGCTGTTCCCATGTCCTTTTTCTTCCACACATCCCTTACCGCATAGGTGTTTGCCTGCGGATCAAGTTCCAGTCCGCTCAGGGTGTCTTTAACAACCATTTTTTTCCAGTCAATTTCCAGGGGCACCGTCTGTGTTCCCCTGTTCAGGAAGCACACGGCCCACCGGCCCCCGGACAAAGGTTTGAGCCAGGTGTGAACAGTGCCTTCTTTGGCATAGGGAAATCCCTGGATTCCCAGCGGATCCTGGTCAATGGCTATGACTTCTTTATTCATGAGTATTTCAATGGTGGCCGCACTCATGGTGCGCAGGTCGTTCCCTGCCATAAGCGGGGCTGCCAGCATGCACCACATGGTGAAATGAGCCCTGTCCTGGCTTTCGCTCATGCCATTGCCCACTTGTAACATGTCGGGATCGTTCCAGCCATCGGGGCCGGCGTAACGGCGCAGGGTGTCCTGCAGGTCGATGATCTGCAGAACGCCCAGGGTTTTGTACGTGCCATGGTCTTCAATACCATCAAATATGGCAGAAATATCTCCCGTTGTACGCCACAGGTGACCCATTTGTGAACCCCAGAGCCAGGGCTGGTTGTTGCCCCATTCGCACAGGCTGAAGACGACAGGCCTTCCGGCTTTGTACAGGGCATCCCGCATGGTCATGTAAGCTCCGTAAGCATTGAGCCCGACGGTGCTGCACCAGTCGTATTTAAGATAGTCCACATCCCAGGAGGCATACACCAAGGCATCCTGGTACTCATGTCCCCGGCTGGCAGGTCTTCCTGCACAAGTCCTGAATCCGGCCGATGAATAGATGCCGAATTTCAGTCCCCTGGCATGAATATAATCTGCCAGGGCTTTCATTCCGGAGGGGAACAGGTCGGGATGCTCGTGTATGAATCCCAGGGAATCCCTTTCCCCGTGCCAGCAGTCGTCAATGACCAGGTAGACATAGCCGGCATCGCGCATTCCCGTTTGGACAAGCATGTCGGCCGTTTCCCTCAGCATTTTCTCATCCACGTTACATCCAAAACGGTTCCAGGAGTTCCAGCCCATAGGGGGGACCGGTGCCATATGTTCATATTTCTGTGCCCCGGCCTGCAAGAAGGACAACAAGGCAACGAGCAGGAGCAAAAAGTGACGATTTTTATTTTTCATTCCTGGGATTGTTTTTCGTTAAGCAGGGTGGTGTAGGATTGGATCAGGGATACCGTTTCATCTTCGGCAAAAACGGAATTGAGTCCCTGTTCTTCCTGGGCGGGATCTCCGCAGTAATCATCTCCGGGTTCCCAGAAGATGTGTTGCGGACGTGCAAATCCTCCCCAGGCCCAGATGTTGCAGCCTGCAAAATTTCCTGATGCCTTTGCCGAAGCCGCCAGGCGGTTGAAAATCCGGCCGTAGAATGCATTTCTGGCCATTACGGGATCCTCCCGGTCATAGCGGTGGTTGTCCCGGGGAAATCCGAATTCAGATAATACAAGAGGTTTGTTGAGTGCAACAGCCAGTGATACATGTTCTTCCAGGTATCCTTCTGCCAGCATGGCCGCGCGTTCCACTGAACCGGGAACATCCTGGATATCTATCCACATCCAGTTCTTGGGCCATATATGGCAGGTCAGGTAGTCCACGAATTCAGTCTGGTGAACCTTCCTGTAGAGATCCATGTCGTTCTCGCTCCCATAGGAACCTTCAGAACCTACAGAAACCAAATGGTTGGGATCCAGTGATTTGATATACTGGGCGGTCGAAACGATAAACCGTTCGTAGGCTTCCTTGTTGCCTGCTCCCATAGGCCTGGGCTCGTTGGCAATCTGCCAGGACATGATGGCCGGATCTTCAATGTAAGGAACACCGGTCAGGCTGTTTACACGGGTGACAATATTTCTGATATGGTTCCTGAACAGGCTGTCACACAGGCTGCAGTGCACGTATTGACCAGCGTATTCCATGAAAGCGGGCCATCCGTCGATTACAGGGACCGGGGCTTTACCGTAACCGGCCCATTCCAGGTACTGGGAATACCCGCCGGTCCACTCCCAGGTGTTGTTGAAGAACAATACGGCCAGCATATCCCGTTTGCCCAGTTCCTGCAAAAGATAATCCAGTCCTGTAAGCAGGGTGTCGTTATAGATTCCGGGTTCGGTCTGCAGGCTGGGTCTTACTTTGGCCCTGTTTTCCGGGCCATCTGCACCTACCATGATACGCAGGTTGTCTATCCCTACGGATTTCAGATAATCGAGTTCCCGGTGCAGCCTTTCCCGGTCACCTCCGGTACCTTCCGAAGCCAGCAGACCGGCATACCAAAAATTGAATCCTATGAAACGGTAGGGTTCTCCGTTGCGAATAAACTGCCCGTTCTCCACACGGACAAAGGCATCATGCTCTTCCGGCCCGATGCAACCGGAGGTCGCGAATGCCAGCAACAGCATTCCGCAGAATAATATCATTTTTTTCATGTCAGTCGAGTTCCAGGTGTTTTTTGAAAAACTCCATGCGCACTTCCTGCCACTCAGGCGGGGTATTGTGCCCGTTGTCCTGGTAGATCCTGTAATCCTTGGGTGCTGTGATCAGGTTGTAGCCGGCAAAATTGGTGTGAGGGGGACACGTGGGGTCCTGCAGTCCGACTCCCATGATAGTGGGGGTTTTGATGCGTGGGGCCAGGTTTTTGATGTCAAAATAGCTCAGAAGCTTATAGATGTCTTCCCAAGTGGCCTGCGGATGTTCTCTTATGTAGGCATCAATATCGCTCCGGGGCCAGTCCACGATCCGGAAATAATCGGGATAATCACTCAAAAAGGGTATGGTTGGTGCGGCAACGGCAATACGGTTGTCCAGCGCACAGGCGGCCATGGTGAAGGCACCTCCCTGGCTGCCGCCTTCTGCGGCTATCCGGTCTTTATCGGCTTCGGGCCTTGAACAGACAAAATCAATGGCCCGCACCAGGTCCATGAAGGCGCCCCTGTAGTAGTAATCGTTTTTATCCTCTATACCCCATACGATCCATTTGTCGTTGTATTTGTTTCCGGCTTTATAGATTCCCTGTCCCCTCACAGATACAACGAATGAGATGAATCCGGGTTCCCCGTCGGTATGCGGCATCCAGGGATTGGATCCGTAGCCCATATAGGTTATGATCACCGGGTATTTTCCTTTTTCTTTGGGAACAGCGTAGTATCCGCCCATGATTTCGTCCCCGAATGATTTCATTTCTACGTAATAAATGTTTCTTTTCCCCGTGGAATACTCTTTCAGCAGTTTCATGGATGGCCGCATGGGGGTGCTGTCGAGAATGGATCGTGTCTCTTGCCAGAAAGCGTCAAAATCTTCCTGGGCATCGATAGGTGAAATGATCTTTTCGGGCTCCAGACCGATATTGAATGTAAGGGGTTCTCCCTTGACACCGTCCGTTTCAAGACGGAGGGTGCAGCGGTAGAATCCAGGATTGGAAATTTTCAGGGGAAGGACATAGGTCATGCTCTCTTGTGACCTTACTGTAATTTTCCGGGAAAATTCCTGAACCGGCTGGTAATCGTCAGTGGTAACGGCCAGGTGTATGACAGACTTTTTGGTTTTTTCTTCCTGGTTGTTAACTGTTACGCTAAGGGTAAGTGGTACCTCTCCCATGAATACGCCGTTCTCTGCATCTACAACGTATTCCATGGATATGTTCAGGGCAGGGGCAACGGGCTGGATGATTATAGCGGAGGTCAGAAGACCGCCGTCACCCCCTCCGTCGTATACCTGGATGGCTATGGTGTTGGGTTCATCGGTTTTGATGTATTCCAGCGGAACAGTGTACGTCCTTTTTTCCCCGTAACGGCTTATGTAATCGGGGGGAAAACTTCCGGTTGCCCCAATTATCTGCCCGTTGAAATACAGGGCATCTGAATCGTCTGCGTTGTCATAGCGGATCGACAGTCCTCCGTAATGAATAACCGCCTTTATGATGTCTTGCGGGATGGTGAACGTCTTGCGGTACCATCCGTATCCGTCGTAAAAGGCATAACCCTGGTTTTCCCAGGATGTGGCCGGGGATATTTCCGGCCACTGGCTGTCATCAAAACCGGGCAAAGCCCATTGCAGATCGTTCCCGGTCTGAAATTTCCACGAAGGATCAAGTTCTGCTTCCCTGACTGCGGGTGGCTGGTTGCAACCCAATACCAGAATCAGGGTCAGAAAAGACAAAAATGTTTTTTTCATATGATTTTAGTTAAATTTTATTACCTATTCTTTTCAAAAGTGTAAATGTAACACTTTTAGGCTGATAAAATATTGGCTACATTTGTTACCCGTTGAATTCTGTAAAATAATCTGAACTATGAGAAGAATAACATTATTATCTATGACAGCTTTGATTTTTGCCGCTTCCTGTTCGGGCGGGAAGGGAGATAATCCCCCCTATATGGACCCGTCACTGGACGTTGAAAAGAGGGTTACAGACCTTATGAAAAGAATGACATTGGAGGAAAAAATAGGCCAGATGAACCAGTGTGTAGGGCTCAACCATATTGACGAATCACAGGCCGGCATGAAAGAGGAAGACCTTATGCGCAATACGGCACAGGCTTTTTATCCCGGGTACCTGAAGGAAGACATTGCCCAGCTTGCCAGGGAAGGAAAGATAGGGTCATTCCTGCATTCTGTGAATATTGGCGAGGCCAATGAACTACAGCAGCTGGCCATGGAATCCAGGCTGCGTATTCCATTGCTGATGGGTATAGATGCCGTTCATGGCTGTGCCCTGGTCAGCGGGACCACCGTTTATCCCACTTCCATAGGAATGGCTTCCACTTTTGATCCGGAGCTGGTGTACATTTCTTCCCGCCAGACTGCAAAAGAGATGCGGGCCATAGGAATGCACTGGACATTCGCACCCAACGTGGAAGTTGCCCGGGACCAGCGGTGGGGAAGGGTAGGCGAAACATACGGGGAGGACCCTTACCTGGTATCCCTTATGGGGAGTGCAGCTGTAAAAGGTTTTCAGGGTGATGAAGGCCTGGAAAAAGACCTGGTCCTGGCCTGCGCCAAGCATTTTGTTGGCGGATCGCAGCCGGTAAACGGCACCAACGGCGCACCCGCCGAACTATCCGAAAGGACATTGCGGGAAGTCTTCTTTCCCCCGTTCCGTGCCTGTGTTGACGCCGGGGTAGAGACCTTCATGATGGCCCACAACGAAATCGAAGGCATTCCCTGCCATACCAATGCCTGGCTCATGCAGGACATCATCCGGAAGGAGATGGGCTTTGACGGTTTTATTGTCAGTGACTGGATGGACATGGAACATGTATATGATCTCCACCGCACAGCTGTCTCGGTTGAGGATGCCTACGCCCAATCGGTGCTGGCAGGCATGGACATGCATATGCACGGACCCGGGTTTGTGCCGGCCATGCTCAAACTGGTGGAGGACGGTGTGGTTCCTGTGTCAAGGATAGACCAGGCCTGTCGCAGGATCCTGGAGTTGAAATTCCGCCTCGGCCTGTTTGAAAATCCTTTTTTCGATACCACCGCGGTTCAACAAACGCTCCGGCAGGAGGAACATGTGCAGACGTCTTTGGAGGCTGCCCGCAAAAGCATAGTATTGCTGGAAAACAACGGAATCCTGCCACTTGCCGATGGCGGAAAGTATAAGAATGTATTTGTTACCGGACCCAATGCCGATTCACAGGGCGTCATGGGAGACTGGACGTTCCCGCAACCCGACGAAAATGTGGCGACTTTCCTGGAGGGACTCCGGATGGTTGCTCCCAAAACGAAATTCACGTTCCTTGACCAGGGCGAGTCCATCCGTTATATGGATCCCGAAAAAGTGCGTCATGCAGCAGAAATGGCCCGCAGGGCAGATCTGAGCATTGTCTTTGTGGGCGAGTACGTGAACCGCAAGGACTGGGGCAACAAGACTTCGGGGGAAGATGTGGAACGGGGCAACCTGAACCTCCCCGGATTGCAGGAGGAATTGATACGCAATGTGCTGAGCAGCGGGAAACCGTGTATCGTGGTACTGAACAACGGACACCCCCTGGCCGTGGAATGGATCGCCCAACAGGCCGATGCGCTGGTAGAGGCCTGGGAACCGGGTATGAAGGGAGGCATTGCTCTGGCCGAGATCCTTTACGGCCTTGTGAATCCTACGGGCAAACTGCCAGTGACCTTCCCCCGGTCTGCCGGCAACATTCTTTCGGTTTACAATCACATGCCTTCACATTACTTCCATCCCATAGTAATGGAAGATCCCATGCCTCTCTATGAATTTGGCTATGGTCTGTCATACACCACGTACCGCTATGACAACCTCACACCGGGAACATTCCTTGACGGGACACTGGAAGTGAAGGTGGATGTTACAAACACAGGTTCTGTGGCCGGGGAAGAGATTGTTTTGCTTTACGTGCGTGATGATTATGCCTCCATGACAAGGCCCGTGAAAGAACTGAAAGCGTTTACGCGGGTTGCCCTTGAACCGGGAGAAACAAAAACAGTGAGTTTGAAAGTCGGCCAGGAACAGTTGAAGTTCTGGACCCGAGACAGGGGGTGGATCACAGAATCCGGTACATTTACCGTTATGGCAGGGAACCTGTTTGCCCAGGTCACTCTGTCCTGAAGTCAGCCATGCTGGTGATCTGGTGGACTACATACCGGATCACCGGTTTACCGGAACGTTGCACAAAAAATGTATCCAGGGGAACAGTCCCTGTCATGTTTTCAGGGAATCGGCTTGATTCAATGTAGTACAGTTGTTCACCGGGGGCTATCCCGCCTCTTTTCCTGGTGATCTGCTCGTATTTATGGGTCTTTTCCAATGGACCGGTTGTTTTTACAACCGTCCCTGCTGGGCGCGCCACATAGTAATCCAGGTGGGCACCCGGGAACCAGCGGGTGGCCAGGATGGCACTGCCCGGTGGCATTCCCCGTCTGCCCCCGCTTTCCAGAAAAAGTGCCTCCTGTTTCTCTTTCACCTGCGCAAAATGATCTCCCAGCTGTGTCCAGCCGTACATGTCAAGGGTAAAGTCGTACCGTCCCAGCTCCTTGTAGGGATCTTGCGGAGTAATTTCACGGGGTGGAACCATTTCACGAATGGGAATGAAACCGGTCTTGATCTGGAAGACTGACAACAGGACCACTATAGCCAGAATTGCCGGGGATAATCCTGCGGGCCAACGCAGGTCTTTGTGATCTGCCACAGAGGCAGCCAGGAGCATCAGGGGATAGTATCCAGGGGCGCTCCAGTGCGGCAGGGTCTCCCTGAACAGTGAAAAAAACAGGAATACGGCTATCAGCGGGACAGACTGGAATATGATCATTTGGAAGATCTCCGGTCTTACTGGCAGTGAAGAGGTGGTTTTAAGGCGCTTCAGCCGCAGGTAATAAAACACAGACCAAATGACAAGCAACACGTTCACAGGATTGTTGTACAGGATTGATCCGGAGATTTCCCTTAAGAGATAGAAAGGTTTGAAACCTTCACCCGAAATGGACAACCGTGCTGAATGAAAGGCAAGACTGGACATATCCTGGGATAAATTCCACAGCAGCACAGGCATGAACAAGAGCAGGGAAATGCCCAAACCGGCCCATAACCTGGACTCTCTGAAAAATTTTCCCCGGTATCGTAACAAGTACAGGATTGCTCCGGCCCAGAGAAAAATGCCCGTGTATTTACTGAGCATGGCCAGTCCCGTAAATACGCCGGCCAAAAGGAAAAATCCGGAGTTTCTCTTTTGGTCACCGTTTTGACCAAGACCGAAAGCCTTGAAAAAACAATATAAGGCAGCCAGGTAAAAAGTGCCGAGGGGGGTATCGGGCAGGATAAATGTCCCTGCCATGATTGCAGCGTATAGCGAACCGGTGTAAAGCAGCGCCGCATACCAGCCGGTTTTCGGGCCTTTGACAAGGTATCCCAGGCGGTATATGAGCCAGGTGTTAAATGTGCCCAGAACAAGTGACGGCAGGCGCAGGGCAAAGGAGCTGTCCCACTTCAGGTTGCATGTAAATAGCTGGATGATCCATCCTACCATGGGCGGATGGTCAAAATGACTCCAGTCCGGGAACAAGGCATAGGTCCAGTAATACACCTCATCGTTACCCAGCTCTGTCAGGGCTGCGACTATGCTTCTGAAAAGCAGTGAGACAGCCATCAGCAGGATTATCCTTTTCCCGTGATCCTTCTTCATCTCAACAAAGATACTAAAGAGCAGGGTATTGTGTGCCCGCATTTTTAATACCTTTGTGAATATGAAAGTAGTTCTTACCGGAGCCAATGGCGGGGTGGGCAGGATCATACAACAGCTGGCCCCCGGACAAAGCCGGATGGAATTGGCAGCCTATTCAAGACAGGAATTGAATATACTTGATAAACAGGCTCTTACGGATTGTCTATCGTCTCTGAAGCCTGAATATTTAATTAATACGGCAGCCTTTACCCATGTTGACCGGGCCGAGAAAGAACCCGAAGCAGCTTTTTTGCTGAATGCAGGTTGTCTGGAAGGAATGGCAGAGGCCTGCCGGAAAACGGGAACAATACTCATTCACTTGTCAACCGATTACGTTTTTGACGGAACCAAAAGAACACCTTATACAGAAGATGACATCCCGGCTCCCGTTAATACATACGGAGCCTCCAAAAGGGCAGGAGAGCTCATTGTCCTTTCTTATTCCCGTGGAATAGTCATACGTACCAGCTGGGTCTATTCCCGTTATTCCCATAATTTTCTTGCTGCCATCCCCCTCTTGCTGCGAACCCGGTCAGAGCCCTTGCAGGTAGATACGCTGCAGGTGAATTCGCCCACGTATGCTCCCGATTTGGTCAATGCACTGTTTACCCTGGCAAGGGAAGGTATAAGCCATGGATTGTTCCACTTTACAAACACAGGAGGTGGTTGTACCCGTTATGACTTTGCCTGTCATCTCAGGGAAATGATCAACAGGAAAGACCCCGGGGCAGCATTGGCACAGGTCCTGCCCATGCATGCAGAAGTACAGGGTGGTGCACCAAGACCTGTATATAGTGTTATGAGTCCCGCTAAAATTGCTGCATTGACAGGAATAACCATTCCTCACTGGAAGGAAGGAATTGAAAATATTATATAAATCAGATATGGAAACAAGCATTATGGAAAAAGCCCGGGAATGGCTCGACCCTTTGTACGACGAACAAACCAGAAAGGAAGTTAGCAGACTAATGGAAGAAGATCCGGTATTACTGGAAGATTCATTTTACCGGAATCTGGATTTCGGGACCGGCGGATTGAGGGGCATTATGGGCGTTGGCACCAATCGGATGAACAAATACACCGTCGGGATGGTTACACAGGGACTTGCCAATTACATCAAAAAAACATATCCCGAACCCCATAAGGCTGCTATCTCTTATGACTGCAGGAACCAGTCACGGGAATTTGCTGAAATCACAGCCCGGGTGCTTGCTGCCAATGATTTTACGGTTTATCTTTTTGATGCACTCAGGCCAACCCCGGAGTTAAGCTTTGCCGTCAGGAAACTGGAATGCCACATGGGGGTCATGATAACTGCCAGCCATAATCCAAAGGAATACAACGGGTATAAAGTGTACGGGAACGACGGGGCGCAGGTAGTACCTCCTGATGATGAGCTGATCATTGAACAGGTGAGAAAAGTCACCTCTCCTGCCATGGTCAGTTTCACGGGAGAGGGGGGAAAGATCATCTCACTGGGAGAAGCGATGGACAACGCCTACCTTGATTCGATTCTGAGCCTTGTGAACCTGAGTCCGGATACGATAAATAAGTACACAAACATGAAAATGGTCTATACCCCCCTGCATGGAGCTGGTGTCCGTATTGTTCCCATGGCCTTGGAGAAAATGGGTTTTACCCACGTGATCCGTGTTCCGGAACAGGAGGTCCCTGACGGGAATTTCCCGACTGTGGTATCCCCGAACCCGGAAGAGCCCGAAGCGTTGAAAATGGCTATAAACAAAGCTATGGAAACAGGAGCTCAGCTGGTGATGGCGACAGATCCCGACACTGATCGTATAGGGATTGCCGTTCGTAACCAGGGTGGGGACATGGAATTGTTGAACGGGAATCAGACAGCATCCCTGCTTACATACTATCTGCTCGAAAAATGGAAAGAGACAAACCGTCTCAAGGGCAAAGAATATATAGTCAAAACCATAGTCACCAGCGACTTGTTGCAGGTAATCGCCGACCATTATGGGGTCTCATGCTATAACGTGCTGACAGGGTTCAAGTATATTGCAGAAATAATCCGTAAAAACGAAGGAGAAAAGATCTTCATTTGCGGTGGAGAGGAAAGTTACGGATTCAATGTCGGTGAGTTTGTACGCGACAAAGACGCTGTGGTGACCTGTGTCCTGGTTGCAGAAGTCGCCTGCTGGGCAGCTGCACGCGGAAAAACCCTGCATGATCTGCTTAAGGAAATGTACGTTCGCTTTGGTTTCTTTAAGGAACGGATGGTCTCAAGGACGCTGAAAGGCAAGGATGGCATGGAACAGATTAAAGCCATCATGAAAAGCTTCAGGGAGAATCCGCCTGAGCAGTTGCTGGGTTCACCTGTTGTTCTTATGCACGATTACAAAAAAAGCGAAACAGTCGATCTGGTCAGTGACCTGAGGTATCAGATCACACTTCCGAAATCAGATGTGATCCAGTTCATCTGTGCTGATAATACGGTCGTTACTGTCAGGCCATCGGGAACAGAACCTAAGATCAAATACTATTACGGGGTGCAGACACAGCTGGTTTCAGCAGCAGCTTTCCGGGAAACAGAAGTCCTTTTGGATAAAAAGCTGACAGACCTGCATGCGTGTTTTCAAAATTGATTATGGTGCCAGACAAGCTTTGCAGGATCCAGTCCAAAGCTTTCCATCCTTTGAAGGATTTCGGCCCATTGATTCTCTGTCAGGTACTTATCCTTTGAAAAAATCCAGAGCTTTGTTGCTGAATTGTTGCAGAACAAGGAGGCTGTATAATCCGGATCCAGGTACAGAATATAACACTTTCTGGACAAATTGACGAACAGGGTGGATTTGAAAATACCCGGATTGTCAGCTTTCCATTTGGCTCTTCCCTTGATTTCAGTCAACGGCCCGTATGGAGTGTATTTGTTCTTCTTGATATTCAGACGGATTATACCGTTATCTTCCATTGAGACATCCAGGGTTACGGCTGCAATCTGTGAGCGTTCTGGCCTTCCCCATTGAGCCACTTCATGCCAGGTTCCAGTAATACGCTCAATGTCTATCTCTTTTAGGACGTTTTTTCGGGAGACGACCGGTTCTTGCAAGGTACATCCGGTGGCCATGATCAGGATCCAGGTAAACAGAAGCGACGCTTTATGATTCATTTTTTTCATCGTTCCTTGTATTGATTTCGGAATTCGGTTATGGTTTTCCCAGAGACACGTTTAAAAAAGCGGCTGAAAGAAGAAATCTCCTTAAAACCAAGGATATGTGCAATTTCTTTGGCATTCATGTTACTATACAGCAACAACCGTTTTGCTTCGGTTTCTATGCGTTCCTGGATGATTTGCAAGGGTGAAGGCAGCTTGTAGAGCGAAAAGAGGTTGGCTATCGTTTTTGGTGAACGGTTAAGCATCTGCGCATAATCTCCGACTTTTTTCTTTTCCTTGAAATTTGAATCGACCAGGATGATAAACTGGCGGAACAGGTATAAGGCAGACTCGTGTGCAGGTTCGATGGCATACTTTTTTCTTGCTATCCTGGTATAGGTAATGATGAACCGTTTAAGATGAAGGCGAAGCATCTCTTCTTTCAGGGAATCATCCTCTTTGTATTCAAGCCGTATATCAGATACGATACTCCCAAGAGCATGTATTTGGCTGCCCGTAAGTTGCATGGGCAGTGGATTAGCATATCCTGCAAAAAGGAATCCATTACAGGATACTTCACTATCAGACTTGAAAATGCAATAAAAATTGCTGTTGAAAAGGATGGATATATATTTGCCCGATATACGGGTAAAGCGGATATGGTGCACATTGGATAAAGGAATAACCTGGTTTTTGACCAGGTTAATTTCCATGTGATCTATAGCCAGATCCAGCGATCCCTCAAGAACCCATATGAATTTGTACAGGTCTTTGTTTTGCAGAAGCGATTCACTGTTGTGAAAATCATCAGTGACTATGAGACTCCCCTGCAGTGGAGTTATGCACGCATATTCCATATGTGCAAAGTTAAGAAACCTATTCTTTTTTCAGCAATGTGTTCTTGATGATTGATTCAAGCTGGCTTTTGGGCAGCGCGCCCTGTGAAACGCCGGGTTTACCCTCCATGGGTATCCATAACAGGGTAGGAACGCTTCGAACTCCGAAAATCGCTGCCAGTTCTGGTGATTTATCCACATCCACTTTATAGATGTAGATCTGGCCATTGTACTCCTGGTTCAGCTCTTCCAGCGTGGGAGCCAACATTTTGCAGGGAGCGCACCAGGTTGCGTGGAAGTCCACTATGCAGGGTTTGTTTCCCTCATACTTCCATTCTTTGGGATTGGCTTCGTAATTATAAACGCGTTTGATGAATTCGTCTTTTGTGAGTTCCATAATCTTTGTCTTGTTTTCTTTTGTTATATCCGCTGTCCCTTCATTGCCTGCATAAAGCACCAGCATTGGGAGCAATGCCAGAAAAGTTACTATAGTTTTCATGAGGCAAAGATCAGGTTTAATCAAAAAACGGACAATAGCTATTTTCCACTATATGTTGGCAAATCTTCCCGATATGAAATTAATTGTGTTCAACCCAGATAAGATATTCAACCTTGTAGCCGAGAGAACGAGCCTTGTTCAGCACCCTTTCCAGATCTGCCTGGGCCATTTCCGGTGTACGTGAAAGAATCCACAGGAATTTTGCCTTTTTGCTTCCTATGAGGGCAAAAGTATAATCTTTGTCCAGGTCCAGTTCCTTGACAGTGTTTTCTATTGTGACCTTAAATTCAGGGTTCTGCACCTTGCATCCTGCAGCTATCAGCAAAGCACTGCAGGTCAAAAAAAATATTCATCTTTTTCATAAATAATTGTTTTTCTAAACTAAAAAGAATGCTCAGAGTGGTACGGTTATCTTTGGTTGTTGTAAGGACAACAACATGCAAATATATGGATATTTTTACGTAAATTCAGACCATGGAACAAGAGAGAGTTAGAGCTATAATAGATCGTTACAGGAGTCGGGCACAGTCAGCCAGGGAAGCTTCCCAGATAGACAAATCCCGTGAAATGGAAGAGTTTGCAGATTTTGTGGAAGATAACCTGGATGCCTTTCTTGACGAAGCTTATACCATGGAATCTGAACTGTGGGAAGAATACGAAAATTATTGAAGCAGTTCGTAAAGGCGACCCCCGTGTTTCCTGACAACTCCTGAATCTTCCAGTTGCCTGATGGCACGGGATAGGGCAGGTCTTGTAACACCAAAAATATCTGCAAGTTCCTGGTGGGTATGGGGCATGGTAAAAGGGCCATACTTATTGTCCCGGGTCAATTCCAGAAAATAATTCCTCAGTTTGCTTTTGATGGTGCCAAAGCTGAGCAGCCGGAGTCTTTCCGATAGAAACCTGCTTCTGTCGGAAATGATGCCCAGGAAATTTTCAAGGACCCTGTTATTGTCATGCATGATTTCTTTCAGCTTGTTTCTCGGGATGGATACAACAGAAGATGAAATAGCCGCAAAAATACTGACAGGCAGGCAGTTGTTGGTCGCAAATATAAAGGCTGGAGCTACTGTACGGGATGCGGCGATCTCTTCAAGGGTGACTTTGGTACCTTCCGGATCGGTCATTTCTGTGCGAAGCATGCCCTTGTCTACGATGAGCAACGATTTATACACATCTCCCTGAAGGGCCACCAACTCTCCGGGTACATAATTGCGAAGCCGGCAGGCGCCATCCAGCAGGCAGTCTATGGTAAGAGTGTCAAGACCTTCAAAAAGCGGAGATTGATACAAGCCTTCCATAAGGTACAAAGTTAGGTAATTCCCGGTTTTGTAACAAATGTTACAAATTGTAGTGCAGGCAGCATCCTATTTTTGCAGTGTAATTCGTGAATCATATGAAAAGGACAGTAGTCAGGATTGATGAAAAACGTTGCAACGGCTGTGGATTATGTGTCACCGGATGTCATGAGGGAGCACTGCAGATTGTTGGCGGGAAAGCTGTCATGGTAAGGGAAGATTACTGTGACGGATTGGGGGCGTGCATTCCTGAATGCCCCCGGGGGGCCATTTCCCTGGAAGAAAGAGAAGCTGATCCTTTTGACCAGAAAGCAGCACAGGAGCATATGCTGCAAACTGTACAACAACAGCAGCAACCTGTCAGGCAACAACCTGTAATGTTTCCCGTTAAGGCACCACAACCTGTCCAGTTCCCCGTCCAGTTGCATTTGATCAATCCCCAAAACACCCTTTTCAGGGGAGCTGACTTATTGCTGGCTGCCGTTTGTACGGCTTTCACCACTCCGGATTTCCATACACGTTACCTGAAGAACAAACTTCTGGCCATAGCCTGCCCCAAACTTGACTCCAACTGTGATGTTTACGTGGAAAAACTGGCCGTGATGATAGAAGAAACAGGAATAGAAACGTTGACGGTCCTGATCATGGAAGTTCCCTGTTGCGGGGGACTGCTGGAGATTGTAAAAAAAGCCCGCGAAAAAAGCTCCCGTTATATTCCCGTGAAAAAAATCATATTGACGATACAGGGCAACCTGAAGTCGGAAGAATGGATCAAATAAAAAGACTATATTTATCAACTATTAACAAAAAAAGTATGAGTATGTTTTGTTTTCAATGCCAGGAAACAGCCCGTAACCAGGGTTGTACGATCAAAGGCGTCTGTGGAAAGGAGCCGCAAACAGCGGCCCTGATGGATTTGCTGATTTATGTCTGCAGGGGGATTGCCATTGTACAGAGGGCCCTTCGTCAAAACGGGAAAGCCGTGGATGCTCCCGACCATTTTCTGATGGATGCCCTTTTTACCACCATAACCAATGCAAATTTCGATGATGCTGCCTTATCTGAACGCATAAACAAGGGATTCGCCCTCAAAAAAGACCTCCTGGCACAAGCCCGTCAGGAAGGAATCAATATTCCCGATATGCCTGAGGTCAGATTAACAGCTGCACCTGCTGACTACCAGAACGTAGCAGCAACGGTGGGAGTTTTGAGTGAACCCGACGAGGATATCCGTTCCTTAAAGCAAATGACCATATACGGTTTGAAAGGCATGTGTGCCTATGCCGAGCATGCCCTCAACCTGGGACATGCAAATGTGGAAATTTACACTTTTCTGGAAGAAGCGCTTTACCAGGTATCCCGCAATGACATCGGCGCTGATGAACTTGTCGCCCTGGTGCTGAAAACCGGTGAAACAGGGGTAAAATCAATGGCTTTGCTGGATAAGGCTAATACATCCACCTATGGTCATCCCCAAATGACCCGGGTAAATATCGGAGTGGGCAAGAATCCCGGTATCCTGATATCCGGTCACGACCTCAGGGATATGGAGGATTTGCTCGAACAGACTTCCGGAACCGGTGTGGACGTGTATACCCATGGAGAAATGCTCCCTGCCCATTACTATCCGGCTTTCAGGAAGTATCCTCACTTTGTAGGGAACTATGGCAATGCCTGGTGGAAACAACGTGAGGAATTCGAGTCTTTCAACGGAGTGATCCTTTTCACCACCAACTGCATAGTACCTCTTGCAAAAGAAGGTACTTACCTGGACCGCATGTATACAACCGGTTCGTGCGGATACCCGGGAGCAAAGCACATTCCTGCCCGTAAGGAAGGCGGGAAAAAAGATTTTTCCGAACTGATAACCATGGCAAAAACCTGCAAGCCCCCTCACGAGATAGAAAAAGGTGAAATCATTGGCGGATTTGCACACAACCAGGTACTTGCCCTTGCAGACCAGGTAGTGGAAGCTGTAAAGACAGGAGCCATCAAACGCTTTGTGGTGATGGCAGGATGCGACGGACGTATGAAATCACGTCAGTACTACACGGATTACGCTATGGCTCTTCCCAAGGACAACGTTATACTCACAGCAGGATGTGCCAAATACAGGTACAACAAGCTGCCTTTGGGAGATATCAATGGAATTCCCCGGGTTCTGGATGCCGGACAATGCAACGACAGCTATTCACTCGTACTCATTGCACTTGCCTTGAAAGACGCTTTTGGCCTGAAGGATGTGAATGACCTGCCCATTTTCTACAACATCGCCTGGTATGAGCAGAAAGCTGTCATTGTTCTGCTAGGGCTGTTGAGCCTGGGAGTGAAGAATATCCATCTGGGTCCCACACTGCCCGGATTCCTATCCCCGAACGTTGCAAAAGTGCTGGTCGAGAAATTCGGGATTGGTCCCCAACCCGAACTGAATTAGGACTTTACGAACTATGATAGTGATGTCCGGAGATCCTCAGGATTCCGGACATTACCATATACAGGCATATACACCCCATCATGGCCAGCCCGGGGTGGTTCCCGGTTGCCAGCAGGGTTATGACCAGAACAAGACAAAGGACCAGGAAAGAATACCTGACTTTGTTCCTGCCAAAGCTGAAACCCTGGAACTTGAGGGAGAACATTGGCAGCTCGCTGATGAGAAGATATGAGATGACCACCGATATGGTGGGTATGAACCAGGTTGTTTGCATGAATTCTTTCCAGGAAGGATTGCCGGTTGTATAAAATACGGCCGATGCTATGAGCAATGCGCTTGCCGGGCTGGGAAGGCCCAGGAAACTTTCGGCCTGGCGGTCGTCAACATTGAACTTAGCCAGGCGTATGGCCGTAAAAACGGCCACGATCAGGGGTAAGAATGTAAGCCACAAGCGAGGCGCTGCCGGCAGGTATACGGCATAAAGCATAAAGGCCGGCAACAGGCCAAAGCTGATGGCATCGGCCAGGGAGTCCAGTTCTTTGCCTACTGTGGAGTAAGCATTGAGCAACCGGGCGGCAAAACCGTCCAGGAAATCAAAAACAGAAGCCGTTATCAACAGCCAGAAGGCTATGTCTTGCCTGTCCCTGAAAACAAAGGCAATTCCCAATGCACCGCACAGCAGGTTCAGCGATGTGATTGCATTGGGAATATGCAACAGGATTCTTTTCAAAGTCCGAGTTTTTTGCGAATATCCTTGGGTATGGCGTCTTTATGGACCATATAGGCGATGCACCTGGCGCGGAAATAATTCTCAGACATATACATGAATCCTTTATACTTTCCGGACTCTCCCCAAGAATTCTTGGTGATGTAGTAAGTAACGCCGTCCTGGTCTTTGGCAATCCCGGTGACGTGCATCAGGTGGTCATCGACCGTACTGAAGGTTTCGAACCACTCCTGGCGAATATCCTGGGTGACGTTCACTTCATCTGCCGAAGGATCGGGCGAAGGCTCTGTGGCCACCCCGTCCTGTTGTGAAAAATTTTTAGTAAGGGTGCCGTCCCATGCAATGGTGAATCCATTGTTCAGGGCATGATCGGCTATGGCCATGTATTCATCCAGCGGGACATTGTAATACAGTTCATGTTCCCAGTTATCCGGAATCTCCACGGGTATCCGGGTGTAGAAAGGGTGGTGGGTGAAACTGGTGATTTCAATATAATCATCCATGTTCAGCCCCAGGTATCGGGCAAAAGATTTTGGGGTATACTCTTTACCATTGTAAAGGAAGGTTTGCGGAACCTTGCCGAGGTAAATGTCCAGGAGCGCATCGAGCAATTCGTCCGATTCAGGGCTCATTTTTTTCATTCTTGCCGGAACCTGGGAAATGGCATTGATATATCCCTGTAATTCGGAATGGTTGTGTCCAGGAGCGTCATATTGAATGCCGGGATAAGCCGCATCGGGTATCAATCCGTAGCGTGCAATGGCTTTGGTCGCCGTATGGCTGACAGAACCCGGGCCCAGGTTACCCTTACCCGTTCTCAGATAATTGTCAAAGTAACGTGCTTTATAAACGTTTCGGACAATGAACATTTCGGACAAGTCTATGGGCTCACGGCCCATGCGCATCAACTCGCTTTCCAGAAAGGAAATTGTTGCAAAACACCAGCAGGTGCCTGTACGGGCCTGGTCTTTCAGTGATGTGGACGGGTTGTCAACGACCGTGCGGAATTCGTACTGCTGAGCGCTTAAAGTGCCTGAAAGCACCAGTACTGCCAGTGAGATCAGTAGGTTCTTCTTCATGATGTATAACGTTGTTATAAGTTCAGTTTCTTTTTAATATCCCTGGGAATGGAATTCTTATGCACCTGGATGTCCATGGTCTTGTATTGCACGAATTTTTCCGTCACGTACCACAGCCCCTTATAGTTGCCGGCATCATCACCCCAGGAATTTTTCACCATGTAGTATTTTGTTCCGTTCTGGTCTTTGGCAATCCCATAGATCTGCATGCCGTGGTCATCTGTCGTCTGTTTGTTGTCATAGGCTTCCTGTCTCATTTCCTGCGTGACTTCTTTGATCTCTGCCACGGGAGCTTTCAGGTTCCTGAAGGCGTTACTCCTTTCTGTGGCGGACATTTCCAGCCAGCGGGCCTGGTCCGAGCCAATCATTTCCCTGGGATCGGTCGTGGGGTACATGGCTATCCCGTTCCTTCCGAAGCCTTGCTCGGAAACGTCCGAGGCCCAGAGCACCGTATAGCCTTCCATGATGGCATGGTCTATCACAGACATCATCTCGTCTATGGGGACGTTGAATGAAGTTCCCCAAAGCCAGTTGTCAGGTATTTCCAGGGCAAACTGTGTATAGTATGGATGGTGGGTGAACGAAGTGATGCTGATGTAATCGTCGGGATTGAATCCCAGCGATGCGGCAAAAGACAGGGGTGTGTATGTGGTTCCTTTGTATTCGAATGATTCCGGAACTTTTCCAAGGTAGGCATCCAGCGCCCCCTGGAAGGCATTTTTCCAGGCGGTGGAGAGTTTGCGGTTGGGATTCTTTTTCACTGCTTCAACAATTCCTGTAAGAACGGCTGTGAGTTCGCCATGCCGGTGAACGTCTTCACCGTAATTGAGCCCTGGCATTACCTCATCGGGAACCATCCCGTATTTGCGCAACACATACAGGTAATCATCAAATCCGCCCCCCTGGGCAAAGTTCAGGGCTCCGTCCAGACGTATGTATTTGTCGGCCTTGTCTGTATATGTTCTTGATACAACAAACATTTCTGAGAGATCGTATTCGCTCTTTCCCATTCTAAGGAGTTCAGATTCCATGAAACCCAATGAAGAAAAGCTCCAGCAGGTGCCAGTACTGCTCTGGTTCTTTACAGGTGTGATGGGATTCTCTTTTATAACGGTAAACAGGAATCCTTCTTCGTTTTTCTTTTCCTGTTCCTGTGCGGTTGCCTGGAGGGTGATTGCCGCAAGGGCGATTATGCAGATCAAGATTCGTTTCATAAAAAAGTGTAGTTTAAGGAATGTTAATGAATTTATGGGTTTGTAGTGATATTTTCCAGGATGGATTGGCTTTGATGTATGAAATAATGTGTGGCACCACAGCTTCCCTCCGGCTCCATTCCGGCTGCAGGTAAAGGTGGCAATGCGGGTTGACTTTCCTTCTGTTGAACTCGGCCCACTCCATATCGAGCGGCCCGGTAATGATCACTTTAAGCTCATTGGCCAACGGATAAAATTCCGGAAGGGGAGGGTGGTTTTGTTTGGGTGAAAGACATATCCAATCCATGCTTCCGCTCAGGGGCCGGGACCCGGATGTCTCCAGGAATATTTCAATACCCTCCTTTTTAAGTCCATTACAAAGTATATCCAGGGGGTAGGTAAGGGGTTCTCCCCCGGTGATCACCACAGCCCGGGCAGGATATTTAGCTGCCCTGGCAATGATCTCTGTAACAGGAACAGGAGGAAATACCCTGGGATTCCAGGTGAATTTGGAGTCGCACCAGGAACATCCCACGTCACAACCGCCAAGCCTGATAAAATAGGCAGCTTTTCCTGCGTGAAAACCCTCTCCCTGAATGGTATAAAAATCTTCGGCCAGCGGTAGCAGGCGCCCTTCATCCAATAGCGAGTTCATTCCACAAATGTAAAGAAATATTGTGACAAATTGTCAGAAAATTCACTTTGGAACAAGATTTGAGCCTTATACGGTACTATGAATGAACAGAAATATACTATCCAGGCGCAGGAGCTGCTACAGTCAGCCGCTCAGATAGCGCAGTCCGGTTCCAACCAGGTGATTGAAACGGGACATATATTGAAGGCGATGCTTTCCGACAGGGAAGGTATAGGGGTATACCTTATGCAAAAAGCAGGCGTGAACACAGAAAATCTTGAAAATGAGCTTGATATAATACTGAATAAATACCCCAGGCAGCAAGGTTCGACAGACTCTTACCTGTCAAGAGAATCTGCTGAAGCCCTGCAAAAGGCCAGGGATGTTGCCAACAGGATGGGGGACCAGTTCATTACCGTTGAACACATCCTGGTTGGAGTGAGCTCAGGTAAGGACAGCGTGGCAAAATTACTGCGCTCTGCCGGACTGAATGAAAAACTCCTTGATAAGGCCATAGAGGGAGTACGGCAGGGGAGAAAGATATCTTCCCGGACAGAGGAACAGACATTTGATGCCCTGAACAAATACGCTATTAATCTTAACGAATTGTCTGTCAAAGGGAAAGTGGATCCCGTGATTGGGCGTGATGACGAGATACGCAGGGTGCTTCAGATCCTTAGCAGACGCACTAAAAACAATCCCATACTGGTAGGCGAGCCGGGAGTCGGCAAAACCGCTATTGCCGAGGGCATCGCCCAGCGAATTGTGACCGGAGACGTCCCCGATATGTTGAAAAGCAAACAAATCTATTCCCTGGATATGGGTGCCCTGATAGCCGGGGCAAAATACAAGGGTGAGTTTGAAGAACGCCTCAAGGCTGTGGTAAAGGAAGTGATCACGGCAGAGGGCGAGATCATCCTTTTCATTGACGAGATCCATACCCTGGTGGGGGCCGGAAAAAGTGAAGGAGCCATGGATGCCGCCAATATCCTGAAACCCGCCCTGGCAAGGGGAGAGTTGCGCGCCATAGGTTCTACCACGCTGGGTGAATACCAGAAGTATTTTGAGCAGGATAAAGCCTTGGAAAGGCGTTTTCAAATGGTCATGGTGGATGAACCCACACCTGCCGAAGCCATCTCCATACTGAGGGGTTTGAAAGAAAGATACGAACAGCACCATAAGGTGCAGATCAAGGACGATGCCCTGATATCTGCCGTGGAATTATCTCACCGTTACATCACCAACCGGTTCCTGCCCGACAAGGCCATTGACCTGATGGATGAAGCGGCGGCCAGGTTAAGGCTTGAAATGAGCTCTGTACCCCAATGCATTGATGAGCTGGATAGGAAGATACGCCAGCTGGAGATTGAAAGGGAAGCCATAAAACGCGAAAACGATAAGGAGAAGATTGAAACACTTAGCAGGGAAATTGAGGAATTATCGGCCCGCTGTGATGTCCAAAGGGCCAGGTGGCAGGAAGAAAAAGCGGTTTTAGAGGAAATCCAGCAAAAGAAGAAGCAGATGGATGAGCTGCGCTTTGCAGCTGCAGAAGCGGAGCGACGCGGTGATTACGGACGGGTGGCAGAGATACGCTATGGAAAGATTGTGGAACTTGAGAAAGCCATTGACGAACTCAACAAGCAAAAAGGTTCTTTCACCCAGTCCCTTATCAAAGAGTCGGTTACAGAAGAAGACATTGCCGAGGTGGTTTCCAAATGGACAGGGATACCTGTCCAGCGGATGCTCACGGCAGAACGTGAGAAACTGCTTCACCTGGAAGAAGAGTTGCACAAGCGTGTTATCGGGCAGGATGAAGCCATTACAGCCGTGTCAGATGCCGTGCGTCGCAGCAGGGCGGGTCTGCAGGATCCGCGCAAGCCCATCGGTTCTTTCCTGTTTCTTGGCACGACGGGGGTCGGAAAGACGGAGCTGGCCAAAGCACTGGCAGAATTTCTCTTTGACGACGAGAACCTGATCACCAGGATTGACATGAGTGAATACCAGGAACGCCATTCTGTCAGCCGCCTGGTGGGTGCGCCTCCGGGATATGTAGGATACGACGAGGGGGGGCAGCTTACGGAAGCTGTCCGCAGGAAACCGTATTCGGTAGTGTTGCTGGACGAAATTGAAAAGGCCCACCCCGATGTGTTCAACATACTGCTTCAGGTCCTGGATGACGGCAGGCTTACGGACAATAAGGGACGTGTGGCCGACTTTAAGAATACCATCCTGATCATGACCTCCAATATGGGGTCTCATCTGATCCAGGACAGCCTGCAGGAAGACCCTGACGATGCCATGGCTTTTGAAAAAGTAAAGCGACAGGTGATGGAATTGCTTCGTCAAACCATACGGCCGGAATTCCTGAACCGTATAGACGAGATCATCATGTTCCATGCCCTGACACCGGAAAATGTACGGGATATCCTCAGGTTGCAACTGAAAATCATTGCAGACATCCTGCTGGCAAAAGGCATAGGCATCGAATTCACTGATAGCGCACTCGATTACCTGCAGGTCAAAGGGTACGAACCGTCTTACGGAGCAAGACCGTTAAAGCGCCTTTTACAGAAGGAGCTTGTTAACGAGCTGGCAATCAAAATACTGGACGGGTCTTTGGATGGAAACCTGACTGTTCTGGTGGATAGCGACGGGAATGGATTGAACCTGCGGAACCTTAATAGGGATCAAACCGTTCAGGGTGCTTCCCGATAACGCCTTTGTCAATATACCATTGTTTGATACGGCGCATATCGGCTTGAACATCATCGGTTATGAGTATCTGTTCAGCCACCCCGACTTCTTTGCGTCCCCAGTCAAAATACCCGTAATACACGGGAATGTCAAGTGCCCTGGAAAGTGTGTGAAAACCTGCTTTCCATTTTTTTGTGGCTTTGCGGGTGCCTTCGGGGGCTATGGCAAGGTGGATGGTTTCCTGGTTACGGATAGCTTCTATCGTTTGCCTGGTAAAAGAGGCGCCTTTTCCACGGTCTACCGGAATGGTTCCGGCCCAGCGCAACAGACCCCTGAGCGGCCATACGAAAACGTCGCTCTTGACCAGTATTTTGGCGTTCCCTCCGATTCCGGTATAAAACAGGAAAGAAATCACAAAATCCCACATGGAAGTATGGGGTACGCCCAGGATTATGCATTTGGGCACGGGAATGGGTTTCCCTATAAGTTTCCATCCCATGATTCGTGTGGCAATGAATGCGCAGATTTTTTGCTTGATCATTGCAACAAAGGTATAAAAAATGAGTAATTTTGGCATCTCTAACGAATTCAAATAATATCACTACTGTGGATGAACTAAAAAAGATAAGCAGGAGAAAAGCCCTGAAGTATTTTGGAGCCAGCGTCCTGGGGGTTGCCGGTGTCTATGCCGCTGTACGTTACACTCCCTTGAAAGCCACACTCAGGGAGTCATTGAAAAAAGGCGACATAAGGCCCATCACTACCAGAAAAGACAGAGTTTATGGTGAAAGCATATCCCTCCTGGCATATGGGTGCATGCGTCTGCCGACCATGCGAAACCAGGAAGGGAACACGGTCATTGACAGGGATAAGTCCCGTGAATTGCTGAAACATGCCTATGAAAACGGGATCAATTACTTTGATACTGCTTACAATTACCATAACGGCGAATCCGAGATTGTCACGGGAGAGATACTGAAGGATTTCCCGCGTGATTCATTCTGCCTGGCTACCAAGATGCCTACCTGGCTGGTAACAAGTCTGGAAAAAGGCAAAGAGCTTTTCAGTGAGCAATTGAATAAATGTCAGGTGGAATACTTTGATTTTTACCTGCTGCACGCCCTTTCATCCATAGATGAGTACAACAAGGCATACCGCGACACGGGAGTACTGGATTACCTGAAGGAAGAAAAGACTGCCGGGCGCATCAGGCGGCTTGGTTTTTCATTTCACGGAAACGAGGAAACCATGGATTATTTGCTGGAACAACACAATTGGGATTTTGTGATGATCCAGATGAATTACCTGGACTGGGAAGTGCAGAATGCCAAATACATGTATGAACAGATAGAGAAAAAAGGCATCCAGTGTCTGGTGATGGAACCCTTGCGCGGCGGTGCACTGGCAACCCTGAACAAAGAGGCAGCCGGCATCCTGGCAGAGGCTGATCCTGACAGCAATCCTGCCAGGTGGGCATTCAGGTATGTGGCATCACATCCTAACGTATTGACCATTTTGAGCGGGATGAATGTCATGGCCCACCTGGAGGAAAACATCAATACTTTCAGGAAATTCAAACCTTTGAGCAAGGCAGAATATGAAGTGTTGGCCAGGGCACTGGAAGCATACCGTAAAATATCCTATGTCCCGTGCACGGCCTGTGCCTATTGTATGCCCTGCCCCTATGGAGTTGATATCCCGCTGGTATTCAGAACCTATAATCAGATGGTGGTAGAGCATATGGTCCCCGATATCAATGGCCCTATAGATGAAGAATTTGCTGCCAAAGGACAGGCTTTTCTGTCACATTTCAATGATTCCATTCCTGCCCAGAACCAGCCACACAACTGTACGGCTTGCGGTGCATGCAAACAACATTGTCCCCAGGAAATTGACATACCCGTGGAGATAAAAAGGATCAACGAGATCATCTGGTACATCAGGAACATGTCCTGATACCTGTTCAGTCCTGTTGCAATATCCGGGAGAGGGCCCTGTCCATTTTGTCCCGGATTTTTTCATTTGCAGGATTGCCCGTGCTGCCCGTATGGGTATGACGTGTATTCTTTTCCGGCTTGTAGGAACCGTCACGGAGAGACGAGGCTACCTGCCGGTAGGCATCCCTGAACGGCATGCCATTGATGACCAGACGGTTTACAGTTTCTACACTAAAAACCGTATTATATCGGGCATCTTCTGCTAGCGCAGGGTTGACTTTCATGTTGTCCACCATCAGGAGAGACATCCGGATACAATCGAGCAGCGAATCTATGGCCGGAAAAAGAAAGTCTTTAAGCAGCTGGTAATCCCTGTGGTACCCATGGGTCAGGTTGGTGCACACCAGGGTGATCTGGTTGGGCAGGCCCTGGATATTGTTGCAATGCGCCCTGATCAGTTCCCAGACATCGAGATTCTTTTTGTGCGGCATGATACTGCTTCCCGTGGTCAGTGATTCTGGAAATTCTATAAAACCATAGTCAGGACCTGAAAACAGGCAACAATCTGCAGCAAGCTTGTTCAGGGTTCCGGCAAGAGAAGCCATGGCATAAGAAAGGGAACGCTCTGTTCTTCCCCGGCTCATCTGTGCTGCAATACTGTTGAATTTCAAGGTGCTGAATCCCAAAAGCCTTGTTGTTTCCTCCCTGTCCAGCGGGAATGAATTCCCGTATCCGGCGGCTGAACCCAGAGGATTCTGGTCACATTGCTCCCATGCCGCGCCCAGCTGGTGCATGTCGTCTACCAGCACCTCGGCATAAGCTCCCAGCCAAAGGCCGAAAGTAGAAGGCATGGCCGGTCTTTCATGGGTGTACCCGGGCATGAAGATATCTTTGTACGACTCGCTTTTCTGCTGCAGACACCGGAAAAGATTCCCGGTAAGAAGGGCAATTTCCCTGCAGACATCCTTAAGGTACAGGTGAATGTCGGTCATCACCTGGTCATTGCGGGAACGTCCCGCATGTATTTTTTTGCCCGTCTCACCCAACTCTCGCGTCAATGCAAGCTCGACCAGGGAATGAATATCCTCGGCTTCCTGCCCGATGACCAGTCTTCCCTGCAGGATTTCCTCCAGGATCCTGTCAAGGGCGGTGATGATTACTTCTGTCTCCTGTTGCGTCAGCAGGCCGGTCTTGCCCAGCATCCTGACGTGTGCCATGGATCCTTTTATGTCATAGGGAGCCAGCCGCATGTCCCAATGAGGATCGTTTCCCACGGTGAACCGGGTGACTTCCCCGGGCGTTTCAATTCCTTTATTCCAGAGTGTTTCCATTATGTTGCAATGTTAGTGACCGGAGCACTTTCGTGTAGGTTTCCACTCCCTGCTCCAGTTCAGATAAGTAAATGAATTCGTCGGACGTATGGGACCTGAGAGAGTCTCCGGGACCCAGTTTTATGGCAGGGCAGGGCAGGCGCATCCAGTCCGACGAGGTAGGGGATATATATGTGCCGAGTCCCGCTTTTTTCACCGCATCGCGCAACGGATTACCCAATGGGGTAAGGGAGGCTTTGTATGAAAGATTCCGTGGGACGAGCTGTCCCGAGACAACCTTGCCCAGCAACTCCACTATCCCGCTGCTGGTATAAGCATCTGTTGTTCTTATATCCACCACATAATGACATGAGTCGGGAATGATGTTGTGTTGTTCCCCGGCTTCAATCTGTGTCACCTGCAGGTGAATCGGACCCATGATTTCGGATTCTTTCTCAAAACGAAAATTTCTTAGGACTGCAATGTCATCCAGGGCTGCATAAAGCGCGTTCACCCCGTCGTTACGGGCAGCATGGGAAGAGCGTCCCCATGTATGTCCGTCCAGCACCAGCAGTCCTTTTTCTCCCACGGCGGCCTGTAGCCCGGTGGGCTCACCCACTATGGCGCAGCTGATTTCGGGAAGAGCTGGCAATACCCGGGTAATACCCGCCGGGTCCGAGGTTTCCTCTCCTGCTGCAAGGACCAGCAAAAGATTGAAGGGCAGCTCCTGCAGGCCACAGAAAGCCCGGATCATGGTTACCACCGCGCCCCCTGCATCGTTGCTTCCCAGACCGTACAGCCGTGTCCTGCCCTGAGGATCGTTTTCAGTCACAGGGACAAAAGGGTCCCTGGAATAACTGGCAGCCGGCCTGACCGTGTCGTGATGGGAACAAAGCAGAACCGTGGGAAGTCCGGCTGAAAAAGAATCTTTCCGGGCTATGACATTATTGCCCATACGTTCTACCCTGATGCCCGGTTGTGCCTGCAGATAATCTGCAAGTAACGCGGCTGTTTTTTCCTCACTGCCCGAAACAGATGGCGTTCCTATCAGCCTGCAGAGCAGATCAGTCATTTCTTTCATAACCGTATACAGGTATTACCTATGAAAACCTCACCCACACCCTGTTCCAGGGCGCATAGCGCATTTTCCACCTTGGGGATCATCCCGTCCGAGATGGTACCCTGATCGCGGAGTTTTTCGTATTGAGCACGGCTCAGCAGGGACAGCGGCTTTTCCGAACCGGGACAGCAAACTCCTTCCCTGTCGAAAACATACCGCAGCCTGACCATATAGAAACCTCTGAATGCAACAGCCAGGGCCGAGGCTATGGTATCGGCGTTGGTGTTGAGCAGTTGTCCCGCATGGTCGCAGGTGATCGGTGAAAAGACCGGTACCAGGCCATTTTCCAGGATACTTTGTATGTAATGCACATTTACGCTTTCTTTTCCCAGGTCCCCCACATAACCATAATCCAGCGGTTCCGGTTTCCTTTTATCAGCCAGAATGCAGCCTGCGTCCGCCCCGCTCAGGCCCATCGCGCGGCAGCCCCTGGCAAGTAACGAGGCCACCAGGTTCTTGTTTATCCACCCGGCATACACCATGACAGCAACACGCAGGGTTATGGGACCAGTGATCCTCCGCCCCTGGTTCATTTCAACGGGTATGCCCAGCTGCCGGCACAGTTCACTGGCCAGGGTGCCTCCGCCGTGAACAAGTATCTTTTTTTCCCGGCAATGGGAAAAAGTGTCCAGGAATACATCCAGCCTTTTGGGGTCATCTACGATGTTGCCTCCAATCTTGAAAATATTCAGGTACATGATGGATTTGCTACTTGAAGTGTTTTCAATATACTGCGAAGTACCACCTGGGCGGCGATCTCACGGTTGGCTGCCTGGGAAATGACAATGGAGCGCGGACTGTCCAGCACCTCATCCGTTACAATCATGTTGCGCCTAACTGGAAGGCAATGCATGAAGAAAGCATTGCTGGTGAGTTCCATTTTCTTCCTGTCCACCATCCAGGAGGGGTCTGTGCTCAGTATCCTGCCATAGTCGGGGTCCCTGTAGGCAGCCCAGTTCTTGGCGTAGATGAAATCTGCCCCGCGGAAAGCCTCCTGCTGGTCGTATGTGATTGTTGCGCCCTGTGTAAAGCGCTCATCCAGCTCATAACCCCTGGGATGGGTTATGGTCAGCGGATATCCGGCAGCTATCATCCATTCGGCAAATGAGTTGGGTACGGCCTGGGGGAGGGCCTTTGGATGCGGTGCCCAGGTCAGGACCACCCGTGGTTTCTCTACCGTCTTGTACTCCTCTATGGTAATGTGGTCTGCAAAGCTTTGCAGCGGATGGCGGGTAGCGGATTCCAGGCTGATGACCGGTTTCCCGGAATACTGGATGAACTGGTTCAGGATAACCTCACCGTAATCCTCTTCTTTGCTTTCAAAACGGGCAAAGGAACGTACCCCTATGATATCTGCATAACATCCCATGACGGGAATGGCTTCCAGCAGGTGTTCCGGCTTGTCCCCGTCCATGATGACACCTTTGCGTGTTTCCAGGTTCCAGGCGCCTTGCTGTATGTCCAGGACAATGACATGCATGCCCAGGTTTTCGGCTGCTTTCTGTGTGCTCAGGCGGGTACGCAGGCTGGAATTGAAAAAAATCAACAGGGCCGTAAGGTTTTTCCCCAGTTCGTTTTCTGTGAATTTATCCTTTTTGATACGTAATGCTTCCTGTATGGCTTTGTCAAGTGGACCGATGTCCTTGACCGAGGTGAAATGTTTCATGGCCGTCTTTTTAAAATACGATTGATTTGAGCTGCAATCCTGTTGTCGCGGGCAACCCCGCAAGCAGGTTCATGTTATGTACTGCCGTTCCCGATGCCCCTTTTAGCAGGTTGTCCAGAATGGAGGTTATGTGCAGCATGTTTCCGTGTTTTTGGATGTGCAGTGTGCATTTATTGGTATTGACCACTTCTTTCATGCTGATCTCCCGGTCAGAGACATGGACGAACGGGTGTTCCCGGTAATATTCCCTGTACCATTGCACTGCCTGCTCCTGTTTCAGGCGGCAGGGCGTATAGACACTGGCAAGGATCCCCCGGGGAAAGTCACCCCGGATGGGAACAAAATGCAGGGGCGGTATCTCACCCTGGCAGGACGCAGATAGCGTCTGGCAAATTTCCGTGACATGCTGGTGGGTGAAAACCTTATAAACGGCCAGGTTGTTATCCCTGTATGGAAAATGTGACGTTTCGGCAGGCCGCCCTCCGGCTCCTGTTGCCCCTGTTATAGCGTGCACATGAATCGCCTCTTCCAGCAGTTTTCCTGCTGCCAGAGGTAACAGGGCAAGCTCGATACAGGCGGCAAAACACCCCGGGTTAGCCACATTGCCTGCATTCCTGAGGTTGGTGGCATATTGCCCGGGAGACTGCCAGGATTCTGGCAATCCGTAGATGAAACGACGGTTGCCTGCCACCTGGTTCCCCGTATGCCTGAAATCCTGGCTCAGGTCAATGATATGACCGATAGATTCAGTGTTGTGCCGACCTAGGTAATCCCTGGAACGTCCGTGTCCCAGGCACAGGAACAACACATCAATGTCCTTGTGGGGAAGCTCCTCCTCAAAGGTGAGATCCGTTTCTTCTTCCAGGTCATGGTGTACCGAGCCCAGGGGCATTCCTGCCCCGGATTGGCTTACTATAGAAACAAGATGCGCCGAAGGGTGATGCAACAGCAAACGGATGAGTTCCCCGCCGGTGTATCCGGCGCCTCCGGCTATGGCTACGTTAATCTTTGTGCTCATGAACAAGACTTTGATAAATTTTCACCGGGAGTGAATAAATGCGTGTAAAACCTGCCACATCTTCCCCGGTGAATGCCGCGGTTCCTTCTCCGTACTGTCCGAAGGCCGGGTTCATCAGATCGAACGGGCTTGTGCAACCTGCCAGGGTAAACGTTCGGGGATGGAGGCGGACCGATACTTCCCCGGTTACACGTTTCTGGGTGTTTTCCAGGAAATCTTCTATGTTTCGCATCACGGGGTCCAGGTATTGGGCCTCGTGCAGCATCATGCCGTACCAGTTGGCAAGTTGCTCTTTCCAGTACAACTGCCATTTTCCCAGGACATGCTTTTCAAGCAGGTGGTGAGCCTTTATCAGGATCATGGGTGCTGCCGCTTCAAAACCCACACGTCCCTTCAGGCCTATGATGGTGTCTCCCACGTGGATGTCCCTGCCAATCCCGTAAGGAGCGGCTATTTCATGTATTTTTTCAATGACCTGGAGGGGATCCATGGCTATCCCGTTCAGTGAAATGGGTTCTCCTCCGGAAAATCCAATGGTCAGTACTTCGGTACCAGTTTTGGTGCATTGCACCGGGTAGGCTTCTTCAGGCAACTCACCCAGGGAGCTGAGCGTTTCGGCGCCCCCGATGCTTGTTCCCCATATTCCCTGGTTGATAGAATACCTCGACTTTTCCCAGCTAAACTCAAAACCCAGGTTCTTCAGGTAATCCATTTCTTCCTTCCTGCTGATCCTTAGTTCCCTGATAGGGGCAATTAGTTGTATTTCCGGTGCCATCACGTGTATGAAATAATCAAAACGAACCTGGTCGTTGCCCGCACCCGTACTGCCATGAGCAATGGCATGGGCTCCGATGCGGCGGGCGTAGTCTGCCACCGTCATGGCCTGGAATGCACGCTCAGAACTTACCGACAAGGGATAGGTGTTGTTTTTCAACACATTTCCAAAGATCAGATAGCGAATACAACGTGTATAATAAGTTTCTCTTATGTCAATGGATTTGTGGGATGCTGCTCCCAGGTCAAGGGCTTTTTGTGACAATGCACTGACCTCTTTCGGGCTGAAACCGCCCGTATTCACAAGCAGGGTATGGACCTCCATCTTTTTTTCCTGTTTCAGATAAGGAATACAGAAAGAGGTGTCCAGTCCGCCGCTGTAAGCCAATACTACTTTACTTTTCATAGATAATCTCTTCTTTTTCTGGTTGTGTTTTCCTGGTTGTTTGCCGTTTCGGGTGCTCTGCCGGATCGTATAGCATCCCTGTACAGAGGCACATGCGTTTGTCATTGCGCATGAGGATGTCATAATTGCGGCAGTCCCTGCATCCGTTCCAGAATGCTTCATCGTGTGTGAGCTCGGAGAAGGGGACGGGCCGGTATCCGAGTTTTGAATTGATCCTCATGACCGCAGCACCTGTTGTGATCCCGAAAATCTTTGCCTGGGGATACAGCTGACGCGATAGATGGAAGATCCTTTTTTTGATTCTGGAGGCAACGCCCAAGTGCCTGTAGTCATGATCCACTATGAGACCTGAATTGGCCACGAATGATTTGTGGCTCCAGGTTTCTATATAGGAGAATCCTACAACTTTTTTGCCGTCAAGTGCGATCACGGCTTTATTGCTGCTCATTTTCTCACCAATGTATTCCGGGGAACGCCGTGCAATACCGGTTCCGCGCTCCAGGGCGGAGATGTACATCAGTTCACAAATACGTTCTGCATAGCCAATATGAGAGGCATTTGCAACAAGAATGCGGACATTCATTGTCTTTTTTAATAATGATTATGGAATGTTTCTGGAAAATTTAAAAAGGGCCCGTCAGGATGCAGAAATGAATTCTGCAGCCTAAGCCCGTCGTCGGATACGTAGAATCTGAAGGATCTTTTTCATTCAGCGGCAAAAGTAATGTAATTTGCATAATTAGGACAAGATTTTTATTAATTATTTCAAATAGTTTTTTTTTAATCGTATACACTTTCATTTTGTAAGTAGAAAAGCTTTTCATCACAAATACTTATATTTGCATTGACTCAGGCACTATGAAAAAATACTATATCTGTTCTGTACTTTTTCTTCTCACATGCGGTGTGATGCATCTCCGGGCGCAGGAAGCCGATGCCTGGACCATGTCCAGGATGAGACTGCGAACACATGTCTCCTTCCTGGCTTCCGATTCGCTTGCCGGAAGGCTGATTGGCACAGAAGGCAATCTGATTGCAGGAGAATACATAGCTGACTGTTTTGCAGATGCAGGTCTTGACGAATACAACGGCACAGGTTATTTTCATTATTTTGATGTGAAACTCCCCTCGGCCGTTCCAGATATTCCGCTTGCTGTCATAGAGGGGTGTAATGTAATTGGGGTCTTGCCGGGAACGGATCCCGTCCTGAAAGCCGAATTCATAGTCATCGGGGCTCACTACGATCACCTCGGAAAGGCGACCAGGGGTTCCGGGGAGAAGCAATCCATATACAATGGAGCGGACGACAATGCTTCTGGAACAGCTGTCCTGATAGAACTGGCCGGAAAGCTTCAGGAAAAGGGGGGATTGGCAAGGACGGTTGTGTTCGCAGCTTTTGACGGAGAAGAACAAGGCTTGCTCGGCTCGAAACAATTCCTGATTGATTCCCTGTTCCCGCGGGAAAGTATACGGATCATGATAAGCCTTGATATGGTGGGATATTACAGGACATCAGGCGTTCTGAAAATACTGGGCACTGGCACGCTGGATGATGCGCGTGCTTTATTGCCCAAAACCAAAGCGCTGAGGGTTCGTTTCATTCCCTATGAAATTTCTCCCTTTTCAGCAACAGATACAAAACCTTTTGCCAGCGCGGGAATCCCTACCTTACACATTACCACGGGAAGCAGCTCTCCTTATCACAAAGAGGAAGATGAGTCTGAAAAAGTTGATTACGAGGGACTTACTGCCGTTACAAATTATGTCCAAAACCTGGTTACTGCCCTGGGAAAGCATACTTCCCTGACTCCGTCAGGTAATTACGCGGTGATCCACCATGTTCCCTCGAGCCTGTTCAGTTGGGGACCTGCATGGGCCCTGGGTACCAACCGCTTTGTACATACGAAGGGGGCACTGGAAGGGAAGACTGCCTTTTATGCATCACTGGGTGCGGATTTCAGATTCCTGTGGAAAGGTTTCCTGGAGCTGAATCCGGGTATCGGGGTGGAATATGTGGGGGCACGCCATGCACCGTATCCCGGGTCGTCTTATATGAACCAGATGCATATGCTTGCCCTGGGCGTACCGTTATCACTGCGGGTATATTTTCCCGAATTCAATAAACTGCCTGTAGGTGTTTATGCCTGGGCAACCACGTATTATAGATATTATCTGGCCGGACAGACCTTTGATCCCGGTTTTGTTTTTACCGATGTATTCAGACGCCACGAATGGGGACTTGGGCTGGGATTGGGGGTACGTGCTTCTGTGTTCCAGGTGGGATTCGAGACCAGGTGGGGGATGACAGGCCTTTTCCGGCCCGGAGTGCTTCAGGGATATAATGTGAAAAACAGCACCCAAACGATCCGGTTCTCTTATTTCTTCTGATGGTTATGAAAAAGAACGTACTCTTTTTAGTGTTTCTTGTTTACCCGTTGATTGCAGCCTCACAGCCGGACAAGGAAATCATGCGTTGTGTTGAAGCAGTTTCTGCAGACAGCATAGCCGGTTATATCGGGACACTCACCGGTTTTCATACGCGCCACAACCTGAGTTCCCTGACCGGTGATGAAAAGGGAATTGGTGCTGCTTCCCGGTGGTTGTATCAAAAGGTTGCCGGATGGATACCTCTGGCCGGAGGAAGACTTTCCGTGGAAAATGTTACTTATACGGCCGGGGGACCCGGGACAAGGCTGGACAGGCAGGTGGAGCTAACCAATGTCATGGCTGTGCTGAAGGGGTCAGACAGCCGTGAGATCCTTCTCCTGGCGCATTATGACAGTCGTGTGGATGACAACAGCGACTCCACATCTTTTGCCCCGGGAGCGAATGACAACGGGAGCGGGGTAGCCTGCCTGCTGGAATGTATCCGGGTCATGGCCGGCATCCCCTTGCAGGCAACTGTGCGTTTCTTGTTCCTTTCAGGAGAGGAGCATGGCCTGTTGGGAGCTGCCTGCATGGCCGACATGGCCCGTTCACAGGGATGGAATGTCACGGCTGTTCTAAATTTTGATATGATTGGCAATTCGCAGGCAGGGGAAACCGGTCATCGTGACAACACCAGGACAAGGGTTTTCTCGGCAGAAGGAACTCACAGGGAATTGGCAAGATATATCAAGGAAACCGCGCTGACATACGCAGACAATGTGGAGGTGGCGCTGGTCTACAGGAATGACAGGTATGGGCGGGGTGGTGACCACACACCTTTCCTTAAGGCCGGGTATACTGCTGTCAGGATTTGTGAGTTTCATGAGAATTACGACAGGACGCACCAGCTGGTTCGGGAGGAAAACGGGGTCCTGTATGGAGATCTTCCTGCAGGTGTTGATTATGAGTACGTTCGTAAAAACACCGGCATTGGTATAGCTGTCATCATGAACCTGGCCAAAGCTCCTGCGGCACCTGCCGGCGTGAAGATGAACACGAGGGTGTTAAGCAATTACACGGAACTGGAGTGGGAACCGTCTTACGGACCCGGTGTGGTTAGGGGATACCACGTAATGATACGTGAAACAGACCAGTCTGTATGGCAAAAAAGAATTTTCACAGAGGACACACGGATCCGGATTCCCTACAGCAAAGACAATTATTTTTTCGGGGTCTGTGCCGTTGGCCCCGGCGGTCATGAAAGCCTGGTATCTGTTTTCGAATGATTATCAGTAGGCCAGGGGATTTGAGACAGCGCCAATGGTAGTGATTATGATCACCCCGTTGGCTCCACGGACCCCGTACAGCGCTCCGTCCTTTTGTACCTGGATTGACTGTATGCTGTGAACGTCAAGGAACGAGTTGACCACGGCAAAAGAATCGTAGGCCATTCCATCAATTACTATGAGAGGTTCTGTGCTGCTGTTGATGGAATTGATGCCCCGGATGTTGGCTGTCATTCCCCGGGGACCTGTAGAAATGAACAAGCCGGGTATCTGGCCGTTTAGAAGCTCTGCCAGGTTCCTTGCCGGATGACGTTTGAGAAATTCCGGAACGTTGTCGATTGTATTGGAGGTATTGGCACGAATGTGTGCCAGTTCCTCCCTGTCCTGAATGCGGAAACGTTTTTTAGACCGCACCATGATCTGGATGGAGTCTGTTCCCATGCAGGGAACGTGGGTTTCACCAATATTTGGCAAATAGATTATGATGGTATCTGAATCGGAAACACCTTCAAATTCTGCCAGACCTTTCTGGTCGGTTATCAAAGCATTCTCCTGTCTATTCAATGAGAGCCTCGAACCAAACTGCAATCTGCCTTTCTGGCCGGTAATCAACTCATTCTCCTGTCTTTTGACTGAAACCACAAGCCCGGGCAAGGGCTTGCCCCTCCTGTCAACTACCTTGACGCTGAAAGGGCGCAGGGTGTCCTGCTGCAATCCTGGCTGTTTCTCCTGTGCAACAGAAGTCATGATAAAACAAAACAGGGTTGTTATGGTAAACAATAATTTCATGACGATTTCATATTAGTATGATAGAGGATTAGAAGAGGCGCCAATGGTGGTAATAATGATAACCCCATTGGAGCCACGCATACCGTACATACCTCCGTCCTTCTGTACCTGTATGGACTGGATGCTGTGAACATCAAGGAATCCGTTCACTTCCGCCAAAGTATCATAAGTCATCCCGTCAACCACAATAAGTGGCTCTGTGTTGCCTGTAATGGTGTTGATCCCGCGTATGCTGGCTGTCAGCCCGGTAGGTCCCATGGTTATGCGAAGTCCCGGTACCACTCCTGTCAGCAGTTCTGCCAGGTCCCGTGCAGGCCGCGTCTTGAGCAATTCCGGAACATTATCGATGTTGTTTGAAGGATTTGTTTTCAGATCTGCCAGCTCTTTTCTGTTCTGGACCAGGTACTTTGTTTTTGACCTGACCGTTATCTGAACAGAATCCAGACCGGCACAGGGGATGTGTGTCTCTCCGATGTTGGGCAGGAATACCACCAGGGAGTCGATATCGGAAATTCCTTCCAGGCTGACTATGCCTTTCCTGTCTGTGAGGAAAGTCACTTTTTCCCTGACAGTGGATACCACCAGGTTGGGCATAGGCCTTCCTTTCCTGTCCACTATCTTGACGCTGAAAGAGCGGATCGCTTCCTTGTCTTGATCATTTACCTGATCCTGTGCCGACAACGGCAGCAGGAAAAATGATAGCATGAGGGTGAGGACTATTTTTTTCATAATTTCAAATATAACAAAAATTATACCTTTGTCGGCATTATTATTGCACATAAGCAATGAATTCATAGATAAACCAGAATGATTTATCCGACATTAAAACACCTATATTCAAATAGCATAGCAAGTTACGCGGACCGTCCCTCTTTTTCCCTTTTAGGGGAAGCACCGGTAACCTATGCAGATTTTGCCCAAAGAGTAGAAAAGGCAAGGACGCATCTGCTCACGGCGGGATTACAGAAAGGGGACAAAGTGGCCCTGCTTTCCACCAGCATGCCCAATTGGAATGCATGCTATTTTGCCACTGTGATATCGGGAATGGTGGCTGTTCCCATACTGCCGGATTTTTCCCCCGATGCGATAGTTGCCATACTGGAACATTCTGAATCAAAAGCACTCTTTGTATCGGACAAGCTTTTTGCAAAAATCCCAGTTCAGGCCAAAGAACGTCTTGATGTCATCATCAGGGCGGTCAACATAAAGGTCATAGACGGCCAAAAAGCAGGTACAACGCCCATGCCGGAAGCAATTCCAGAACCCGGTCCTGAAGACCTGGCCACGATTATATACACCTCGGGGACCACTTCTTCTCCCAAAGGGGTGATGCTGACACATCGTGCGCTGTGCAACCAGTTGCATATGCTGATTTCCATGATTGAAGTGCTTCCCCAGGATGTATTCCTTTCGATACTGCCTCTTTCACATACGTATGAATGTTCCCTGGGGATGTTGTATCCCTTTATGCAGGGAGCTTCCGTAGTGTATCTGGGGACCCCGCCGACACCTACCAGCCTGCTGCCTGCCCTGAAAGAGGTACGGCCTACGATCATGCTGACGGTTCCCCTTATCATGGAAAAAATCTATACAAGGCAGATTTTTGCCCGTTTTACCGGGAACAAGGCAATGAAGACTCTCTACAAGGTGCGTTTTATCCGTCGTAAGCTTCATAGAATTGCAGGAAAACGCCTGTATGAAACTTTCGGAGGAAGGCTGCGTTTCTTTGGCATAGGGGGTTCAAAGATCAATACAGCCACAGAAAAATTCCTGCTGGATGCCCGTTTTCCCTATTCAATTGGATATGGTCTGACAGAAACGGCACCGCTTATTGCCGGAGCAGTCCATCCCAATACTTGCCTCCAATCCATAGGTAAGGTCATGGAGGGTATCAGTATCCGTCTGGGCGACAAGGATCCCGATACCGGTGTAGGAGAGATCCAGGTTAAAACACCCTGTATCATGGAGGGGTATTATAAAAATCCTGAAACCGACAAAGAGGCCTTTACAGACGATGGCTGGTTCCGGACAAAAGACCTTGCCATTATGGACAACCGGGGACGTATCTTTATCAAAGGCCGCCTGAGCAATATGATAGTGGGCTCTTCAGGGGAAAACATATACCCGGAAGAGATCGAAAGCATTATCAACCAGCATGAATTGGTGACTGAATCCCTGGTGGTGCAAAGGGACGGGAAACTGGTGGCTCTTGTTTACATGCAGGACCTGAGCCAGAAACTCAGGGACCAGATTACTGAGGTGCATGCAGATATCATGAACTTTGTCAACAGCAAGGTGGGCAAGATGTCCCGCATTACCCGCATACTGGAACAGGAGAACGGATTCGAAAAAACACCGACTCTCAAGATAAAAAGATACCTTTATTCGGAGATGAGAACCCGTAAAGACAAGAAACAGGCTGTCTGATTTCAGGATGTGAAGCTGACCTGAACCTGGAAAACATTTTTGTCGCCCGTCCTGCCTTCAATATAGCGACCCAGGGGGGCTGTTTCCGCCACAAAAAGATCCAGAGTTTCTGATAGCCTGGATTCTGCATTGAAATTTATACGAAACATTTCCACACTATGTTTTGTGACAAGCTCCGTATCCAGGCAGTCCACGGCCCATTCGATATACCTGGCGTTGTTGGTATGTTGGTTGAAATCTATATCGGAGAAACAAACCTTTTTACTTTCTACGTAGCACAGTTCATTTTTAGGGACAGGTATTTTCTCACAGGGGGTGGCAATGGCATGCCGGGTGGCTTTTTCCTGTAGCAATGAGGCATGTAGGATATGCTGAGGACGCTGGATACGGCGGGTATTGACATGGATGATCAACCAGGAGCTTGTTGCCCGGACCAGGTCCTCTGTTTCATCCCGGTTACGGATAAGAAAATCCCTGAGCCAGAAAATGCCGTCTTCCCCTTTGTGCCAGGTCTCCATGACAACAGGCTCTTTCCATACAGGAGGCCGCACGAACCTGACCTCCACACGGGACAACACCCAGATAGTCTGCTTTTCTATGAGCTGTTCATATCCAAATCCCAATCCAAGGGCATCCTGATTGGCCATTTCCTGGGCCAGGTTCATGAAAGCATAAGGTTTCAGGTTCCTGGCCGCATCTGTTTCGTAACAGGCAATAGTTCTGGATTCTTTGATCATATGCAAATATAAGAAAAACGGGCAGCAATAACCCGTGTCATTTGCTGCCCGTTGCATGGCCTGTAAGTTTTATTGTTCCTGTGCCCTGCGTTTCAATTGCCTGGTTATACGTGCTATAACCTGTTCAATACCGGACTCGGGTTCAATAACGTTGTAATCATCCCAAAATCCCTCGTCCTGAAAATCGGTTACTTTATCCAGGGTGATATCGGTAGAGCGCACCCGTTGCTCGGAGGGAATCTTTATGGATTTGTCACTCCTTTCGGTAATAGCCAGTTCAGATGTTATGGTATACGTGTTCTTGAAAAGTTTCCTGTCCCATTTTGAATCAAACTTGATCTCGGTACGGGAATAGTCAAAAGTCCAGTCACCAGCAATTTCCTTATATTGAACCATATAGGCTGCATAAAGCACTTCGGCCTTGAAACCCAAGGGCCTGCGCGATATGAAGATATTGGTGGCATCGGAACGGCCTTCAACGTTCATATTGAATTCAATACGGCTTATGGCCTCTGACTTCATGTCTATGTATATCTTCCCGCGGAACCAGATATCATCCACATTGTCTTTTTGTTGAAATGCTACAACGTGGTTTATCTTTCCGTCTATCTGAACGGGCTCTTCCATGGTGAAATCATATATCTGGTTGATTTCAGGAACATTTGTTCCCAGGAAAGGATATTTGGCCACGTCAATTTGTAATGCCGAGTTGATACCTCCGCGGAACTTGACGAAGACCGTATCAATACGGGCCCAGTCCACACTGCCCCTTCCTTTGAAAACCCCTACCTGGTCTATGCCGTACATCCTGGAATAGGAAGATTTGTTGATATCCAGCACAGCTTCTGTGAGGGTAACGTAATTACTGCCTTTGCGGATCATTTCCCTGTAGAAACCAGTCATCTGCATGGTCTCCTGTGGGTAGTTGTCGGGAATTTTTTCAATGGCCCGGGCAACAAGCCCGGCAGCATTGATCGGGGTTACCAGGATTGCGGGTAGTTTGGTGGCCACGAAATTCAGGGGAACCACCAGTTTATCACCCTTGTTTATCAAATCCTTCAGGGCAAGTGTCTGCGGGTGGTAACCAAGGAAGGAGATCCGAAGAGAATCGTTGGCAAAAGCTGGTGGAAATTTCAGGGAAAAGTATCCTTCCCCGTTGGTTACATTGCTTATACCCCTGCCGACTATGTAAAGCGACGCAAAAACCAGCGGTTTACGGGTTTGGGCATCTATAACGGTTCCGGACACACTCAGGTACTCAGGTGCTTTGTATGTTAATACAATGTATTGGTTCTCAAATACGTAATTCAGATTGCTGTTGCCAAAAGCCTCTGAAAGAAATGCAGCGACTGTCTTTTTCCCTTCGCGGATAGGAAGAACAGAGTTCACGTTCACATCCTGTTTGCTGTATACAAACAAGTACTCGGTTTGTTTTTCCACCTGGCTGATGAACGATTCCAGTGTTATGCGGTTTCCCGATATGGTTATGACGGCATCCTGCGGAACCGGAATATCGGGTTCTGCGGCCGAAAGCAAAAAAGCACTTATGGAACACAGAATGATTGATAAAAAGATTTTTTTCATAACTTTGTAAAATTAGAAGTTAATACATTTATTGTGTTAGCGGTTCAGCCGGTGGATGTTGCAGCGTCTGCCGGCTTTTTTTATTCAATTTTTATAGTATTGGTTTCCCTGTCTTCATCTATTTTGAAACGGAAAATCTTTTTCATGGTTTTGAGGATGCTCTCCAGCCCGTCATCCTGCCTGAATTTTGCGTTGAAACGATACTGTGCCAGCGTCTCATTGTTGACAATGATGTTCGTATTGTAATAAAGTTCCAGCTTGTTCACTATTTCAATGAATGGCACATCATTGAATACATATATGCCGTCTCTCCAGAGAAGGAATTCGCTGTCTTCAAAAACAGAACGCTGCCAGCCGTCCTGTTCCCAGACGATACTTTCGTAGGGACGGATACGGACAGGCGGTGCTTCTTGTTCAGGATTGACTACTTCCAGGGAACCTTCCACCAGGGATGTCTTGACATTGTGGTCCTTGTAAGCAAAAACGTTGAATTTTGTTCCCAGTACACGGATATCGTATTGGCCCGTGGTGACTATGAAGGGCATTTCCTGATTTTCTGCCACTTCAAAAAAAGCCTCGCCTGTGAGTTCAACACGGCGCTCATTACCTGTAAACTTGTTTGGATATCTCAATACCGATTGTGCATTGAGCCATACGACAGTTCCGTCGCTCAGACGAAAGGATTTGGTCCTGTTTCCGGGCGGAGTGACCTCGATCATATAGGCCGATGGTTCTTCGGGCAGTGACCTGGTGAGTGGCTGTAGCAGCCCCCACAGGGCGAAACCCACTACAAGCATGGCAGCGGCATATACAGCGACCTGTCTGTAGATGGAGCGGTGATTAATTCTTTTCAATGCTGCCAGCTTGCGGGTAGCTGTTTCGGCATCCGAAGAGGCAGGGAAAAGGGAAGAGACAGCCTTCAGATTCTGTATCCGGCAGAATTCTTTTCTGAGCTCAGGATCTTTCTCCACAACTTCAAGCAGTGCCCTCTTTTCCAGGGGAGTGAGCTCATCGGCAAAATATTTGTGAAGCATTTCTTCCATGATTGATTCTCCTTTTCTGACTATAGAACGTTTAACTTGATAAATACCACCAAACGGATTTGAAAAAAATCAGATAAGATGTTCCAGATCTTTCCTCAGTTTTCTGAGCGCGATTCCCATTTGGTTTTCAACAGTATTGACAGAGATTCCCAGAATTTGTGAGATCTTGCTGTATTTTTTACCCTCTACCCGGCTCAGTATGAAAATTTCCCGGCATTTCGGGGGAAGATTGTTTATGGCTTCCATGACGGTCTCCTCAATATCTTCGCCGGGGATCAGACCGGTATCGAGTTGTTCCAGGGCTGCAAGATTCAACGCCTGTTCGGCCCTGTAATCCTTGTCTACTTTCTTATGTCGCAGGTAATCGATGCATTTGTTCTTTACCAATGTATAAAGATAGGCAGACAGGTTGGTACGGATCTGTATGATGCGGTGTTTTTCCCATAGGAACATGAAAACATTCTGGACAATGTTTTCAGCAGCCTCGTCCGAGAGGACATACGTGCGCGCAAAACGACACAGGCGGGAAAAATAGGCAATGTAGATCCCGTCAAAACGCTCTCGCGTAATGCTGATCTCCACCTCTTTACCCGGGATTGCCCAATTCATATTGAGCGATTTTCAGGGCTCTTTCCGCATGACGGCCTTCCTGGAACTTTGCTTCAAGCCATTCCTTTACAATATACCGGGCATATTCCGGGGCTACGATTCTGGATCCGAGAGCCAATATATTGGCGTTGTTGTGTTCACGGGACAGTCGCGCAGAAAAGGGATCGCTGCACGCAGCAGCCCGGATACCCTTGACCTTGTTGGCGCTTATGGAGATCCCTATCCCGGTGCCACACACGACAATGCCTTTATCGCATTCACCACGTGCAACGGCTTCTCCCACAGCAATGCCAAAATCGGGATAATCCACCCTGTCCGGGCTCCCGGTACCAAAATCCCTGACCTTGTAGCCAAGTCCGGCCAGGTATTCCTTGATATTCTCTTTCAGGTGGAAACCAGCGTGGTCGCTTCCAAGAGCAATAACTTCCATGTCCATTAGTTTATCTTACAAATTTATAATATAATTCGTAAATTAGCGGCATTATGAAAACTTACCGTATTGAAGCCCTGATAATAGCAATAGCTTTAGTTATAATGGGCTTGCTGCTTAAACATGGCATAGATGGTTTTTCAGGAAGGGACAGGACCGTCAACGTGAAAGGTTTATCCGAAATGGAAGTGCCGGCAGACAAGGTGACCTGGCCGCTTGTATACAAGGAGATCGGCAACAACCTGCAGGACCTCTATGTGAGGATCAACAGGAACAACAAAACACTGGTTGACTACCTCATATCCAACGGGATATCAGAAGAGGAAATCGGGATCAATGCTCCAGAGATCATTGATATGAGCGCGGAACGCTACAGTACCACACCCGCGCCTTACCGGTACAACGTTACCTCGGTCATCACTGTCAGTTCCACAAAGGTTGACCTGGTTAGAAAACTGATAGCAGACCAGGGCGAATTGCTCAAGCAGGGTATTGCCATCACAGGGGGTGAATACCGCTACAATACAGTGTACTCCTTTACCGGGCTGAACGATATCAAGCCACAGATGATTGAGGAGGCAACGCGCAACGCCCGCGCTGCTGCCATGAAATTCGCCCAGGACTCGGGAAGTAAACTCGGCAAGATCAAGAATGCATCCCAAGGTCAGTTTACCATAAGCGACAGGGATGAAAATACGCCGTACATCAAGAATGTGCGTGTGGTGACCACCGTGAATTATTATTTGAAAGATTAATACTATGAACCAAAGGAAAATTGTAGAAACGACCCTGGCCCCGCCTGCTATAGGCCCTTATTCACAAGCTGTCATTGCCCAGGGCTTTCTTTATATGTCAGGCCAGCTGGGCATAGATCCTGCCACAGGAGCCATGGTTGAATCGGGCAGGGAAGAACAATTCGAGCAAATCTTCAAGAATGCGGGTCATATACTGGAAGCGGCAGGATGCGGATTCAAGGACGTGGTGAAGTGTACCGGTTTTTTGACCGACATGGATGATTTTCCCTTGTTCAACAAGGTTTATTCCAGGTATTTCCAGTTACCATATCCTGCACGGTCGGTTTTTGAGGTATCGGCCCTTCCCAAGAAAGGTGCCTTCGCAGAGTTGGAATTAGTTGCCAAAATGACTGATAATCTGTCATTTTGACCGTTCCAATCACGTTTTTTCCAAGAGGTACGGTATTTGAATAATTGATTGTTGAAATTACAATTGAAGTTTAACAATTAATTACTCAAGGAGGATACAGCTATGTTACCAGCATTAAGACACACACAGAACTGGTGGCCCTCATTGTTCAACGAGTTTTTTGACAATGAAGGATTGGTGAGGTTTGTAGGAACGACTTCTCCTGCCATCAACGTAATTGAAAACGAAAAGGATTACCAGGTCGAGGTAGCCGCTCCCGGCATGTCCAAAGAGGATTTCTGCATCCGTCTGGACCAGGAAAATCGTTTGACCATATGCCTGGAAAAGAAGAATGATGATTCCCAAAAGGATAAGAACGGCAAATACCTCAGGCGTGAATTTTCTTACTCGCACTACGAACAGGCATTCCTGTTGCCCGATGACATTATCAAGGACAAGATAGCAGCTTCCATGGAAAACGGGGTGTTGAGAATATCCATCCCAAAAGACCTGGAGACGCCTGCAGTGCCCAAAGAATACACGATCGAGATCAGGTAATTCAACGGTCAGGTAGCTGACAGTAAAGAACAGGGGAGCTTTGGTACGCCAGGGCTCCCCTTGCTTTTGCTGCCTGTTATCGCTGACACCACAAGGAACGAAGAGCTTTTTGGGGTACGCCGAGGCTCTCCGTTCCTTGTGGTGTCAGCGACTGAGGCGGGCGCCTCTCATACATTGCTCTTTAAACTGTTATTCAATGTGTTATGTAATGCGTACCCCCGGTGGTAAGAAGGAGGTTCCACCTCCTTTGATCTTTTGGGATTGTGGTTGACAGGGAGGTGGTAAGTAGCGATAATTGCGTTCATGACAATAAAACATTTAATAACAGCATGTTACAAGACTTCATGACAAAACCGCTACTTACCACCTCCCCCCAAAATAACGAAAAATCGCAAAAACCGGGGGAGGTAGTAAGTTGCGAAAAGTGCGAATATGCCTCTATTTTACACATTAACGGACTGTTATGCGTTTTTGTAACATAGTTGTTACTTACCACCTCCCGCAAAATATACTGAAAAATTAGTGGTGCTGCGAAGCAGCCTTTTATCAGCGCCAAAAGTCTTTGGCGCACCACCTTGAAGATCACCGTGCGGTTGTTTGAGCAGGAATACTATTCAATGGCAGGGTCGCTACGTTATAAAGAACGGAGAGCCTCGGCTTAAGGAAAAAAGCTCTCCGTTCTTTATGGCGTAGCGACTAAACAGAGCAAAAGCCTCGGCTTAAAGAAAAAGCTTCCCGGGTTTGTGGTGCAGCGCCTTATAGGGCACGCCTATTTGATAAGCATGTAGAGCATCATGGAAATGTAATAGGCAATCCCGCTGTCAAAATGATTATCGTCGGCCCTGATCAGGTTCACGTTGCCTCCCTTTTCCAGGAAGTTGTTGTACATCTTCTCTGCGATTTCAAAGGGAGCCATATTATCATTCACCGTGTGGATTATGGTCATGGGGGCCCTGGGAGCCCATTTTTCGATCACCGAGTGGAGCCTGAGACAGGAATCCACCTTGTTGAACGAAGCATTTTTCTCCGGGGTGAACATGTCGGGATGCATGTATGTTGTAATGTCGGGAGATAAGAATTGAGCCATTTCAACGGCCAGGTATTTCCGCGACAGCCAGTCATCCATGTTTGAAAGCAACGGGTCTATGAAAACCTCGCTGTAGTCGATGTTCAGTCCATACCAATAGTTCATGGCGACATACATGTATGGGATGAACAGGAATGTACTGTAGCGTGTCTTGGTAAGAATATCCACGGCCATGCCAAGGTCATATACACCCCCTCCTGGATAGGACTTCTCTACTACAAATCCATCTGTACCGTATTGCTCAATGTGCCGGTGCAGGGCTACAACACCCATGCCCCCCATGGAATAACCTCCTATGGTTACTTTCCTGGGAAAGGGAAGCCCAATGGATTGAAAGTACTCGGCTGCAGCCAGGTGCATGTCGTAAGCCACCTGTCCCGTATTGTCGGCAAAGAGAAAAGGATATTCCCTGTCGCTGCTTACACCGTATCCTATCATGTCCGGTACTATCACAGTATAACCGAAAAAGCTCAGGATGCCTTCAAAGGTTATCATCAACTCACTGCCGGTCGTGGTTTTGTCAATTTTAGCCGAGGGAAAGAAATGGAGCAGGCCCCTGGACTCTCTGTCCAGGGGCCTGAGAACGATCCCCGATGCCAGGATTTCATTGCCGTTAGGATCTTTGGTCAGGTAGGATATGGCGGTACTATGTACTTTTCCCGTTGTATCCAGCAGGCTCATGAGTTGTTCGAGTTGTCCGCCGTACTGATTGCTGAAGTTGGGATAAATGCTCACCAGGGAAGAGAGCAGGTCTTTGAAAGCAAAGGTGTCTTGCGCCAACACTTCCCTGAAATGCACCGGTTCCCGTTCAGGCATGTCCATGTTCCTTTCACAGGAAGCCAGTACAGGGAAAATGGAAGATGCAAGTGCAAAAACGACTATCTTAGAATAATTGCGAATACCTTTTTGACTCATTATTCGCCGAAAGTACAAAAAAAAACTAAAACAGCTTTTTCAACAGAGCAGGGATTTCCACCGGGGTATTTTTTATTTGCCAGAGCTTTTTCTGTCCTTCCGGGGTGAGCTCAAAGTACATCTTTCTCCGGTCCTCCGAGCACAGGGAACGTATAATCCATTTCCTGGATTCTGCCGATCTGAGCACTTTGGAAGTGTGTGAGGCAGAAAAGCCTGTTTTTTCAGCAATAGCCGAGGCAGAAAGACGTCCGGGTTCCTTTTCGCATTCTCCGAGCAAACAGAGCACCATGGCTTCGTTGAGCGAGAGAGAATGAGCCTGGATCAGGCTTTTTTCAAATTCATTGAAAGCCATCAGGACGTCTTTCATCATGCATATTGAATCCTTCATGCCCCGGATCAGATAAACAGGTTAACATTTGATTGTACGGCCCTGTTCATATAGGTGGCAACTCCTCCTATGATCACATTGTCCATCAGTTCTTCCGCTTTCACTCCCATCACATCCATGGACATCTGGCAGGCAATGAATTCCACCCCGTTTTCAATGGCCTGGCGGCGAAGGTCCTCCAGGGAATCGATACCCCTGATTTTCATGATATGACGCATCATGATCCGTCCCATGCCGAACATGTTCATCTTGGACAATTTCAGTGCGCCGCTGTGCGAAGGCAACATCATCCCGAACATTTTCCCGAAAATATCTTTCTTGACGGCAGGTTTCTTGATTTTCTTGATGACATTAAGTCCCCAGAAAGTAAAGAATATGCTGACTTTTTCCCCGGTGGCGGCTGCTCCGTTTGCCAGCACAAAGGTTGCCAGAGCTTTGTCCAGGTCATCACTGAACATGATCAGGGTTTTCCCTTTGCCTCCTTCAGGGGCTGCAGGAGCTTGAATCCCACGCTCTTTCTTTTCTACAACAGCAGTGAACACTCCTTTGCTGTCTGACTGTTGAACCAGCACATTCCCTGTAGTCTGACACCATGCCTGTATATCACGTGCAAAACCCGGGTCGGTAGCCTGGATTTCCACCCTCTGCCCAGGAACTATGGAATCAATGCTGCTCTTTATTTTCATGATGGGACCGGGACATTGCAGTCCTGTTGCATCAATTTTCAGGGTATTCACCTCAATGGTGGCTGCTTTTGAAGAGGCAGCGGCTTTGTTCTTTGCCAGTGGATCCCCCGAGTCTGAATAAGGTGCAGAGAAAGCCGGAGTGATGGGAATGGATTTCTTTTCCGATTCAGCTGCGGCTTCGTAAGTCTTATATCCTCCACTAAGGTTATAAACGTTATTGAATCCATTCTGTATCAATATATTGGATGCAAGATACCCTCTCAGTCCCACAGCACAGAATACATATACAGGTTTGTCACGGGGAACCTCGTCCAGCCTGTTCCTGAGTTCATCTACGGGAATATTTACGGATCCGGAAATGGTTCCCAGACTATTTTCAGCAGCCGTACGCACATCGAGTTTGGTTACTTCTCCGGGTCCGGTTTTTTGCATTTTTCTCCAGTAAACCGGTTTCATTTTGCCGCTTAAAATATTGGATGCCACATAGCCGGCAATGGCAACAGGATCTTTTGCCGATGAGAAAGGCGGGGCATAGGCGTGTTCCATGGTAATCAGATCGTATATGCTTCCTTGTTTTTTAACTACATGTGCCAACAGATCAATACGCTTGTCTACTCCGTCATAGCCTACTATCTGCCCTCCGTACAGTCGTCCCGTTTCCGGATCGAAAGTAATTTTGGTACTCATCTGCAGGGCATTGGGATAGTATCCTGCATGAGAATTAGAATGTGTAGTGGAAGTAAGATAGGGAATATTGAGCTGTTTGAGTTTTTTGCCCGGAAGCCCGGTAGAAGCCACAGTCAGGTCAAATACCCTGGCTATTGAAGTGCCGATGGAACCTTCGTACTTTATACGGTCCCCGGATACCATATTGTCTGCTACAATCCTGGCCTGTCTGTTGGCCGGTCCCGCCAGGTAATTGAGCCAGGGTTCGCCGCTTACAGGGTGGGGAAATTCTATGGCGTCCCCAATGGCATAAACATTTTCTGCCGAGGTCCGCAGGTATTCGTTCACTTGTATACCTCCAGTACGGCCCAGCGTGATTCCGGCCTGTTTTGCAAGGGTCGTATCTGGTCTGACCCCGATGGAAAGAATGACAATATCGGCCTCAAGTTCGTTCCCGTTTTTAAGATTGATCTTAATGGAAGGATCCGGCCCGGAAACAGGGATGAATCCTTGCACTGCCTGGTTCAAATGCAGATCTACATGTTTCTGGTAAAGATGCTGGTGCACCAGGCCGGCCATGGAAAAATCTATAGGAGTCATAACCTGTTCGGCCATTTCCACAATGGCCACATGAGCGCCTGTTGCATGCAGGTTTTCTGCCATTTCCAGACCAATGAAACCAGCTCCTACGACCACGGCCCTGCGGATGGGGTGGGAACGCATATATTCCTTGATACGATCCGTGTCATCCACGTTCCTGAGGGTAAAGATACCTTCCGAATCTATGCCCGGCAGCGGAGGTTTCACGGGATTGGCCCCGGGTGAAAGAAGAAGTTTGTCATAACTTTCCCTGTATTCGTCTCCTTTTGCATTCCTGACCGTAACAAGTTGTTTTTCAGTATCGATGCCTATCACTTCCGAGTTCACCCTGACGTCCACATTGAAACGTTTCCCAAAACTTTCTGGTGTCTGAACAAAAAGTTTAGCCCGGTCTTTGATCACATCACCTATGTAATAAGGCAAACCACAGTTTGCATAGGAAATGTACTTCCCTTTTTCAAACATGATGATTTCTGCATTTTCATCATTTCTCCTGATGCGGGCTGCAGTTGTAGCTCCTCCGGCCACACCGCCAATGATAACATGTTTCATACGTAAATATTTTGTAATTTAGAAAAGAAATTAATGATTATCGTAAATATTTGACAAAGGTAAATATTTCCCATGGAAAATAAAATTCTTTACCCCTTTTTTTGTATCTTTTTTTCAATTTTCATATCCGGCTGCAGACAATCTGCCCCCGTGAAGGCCCATGGACCGGTTCCCACACCGGAACAATTGGAGTGGCAAAAAATGGAGTATTATATGTTTGTTCACTTCGGTCCCAACACTTTTACGGGGGTGGAATGGGGCAACGGGGCAGAGGATCCGGCCGTTTTCAATCCCAGGGCACTGGATTGCAGGCAGTGGGCCAGGACCGCTAAAAATGCCGGCATGCAGGGTATCATCATCACCGCTAAGCACCACGACGGCTTTTGCCTCTGGCCCAGCCGCTACAGCGATCATACCGTCCGGAACAGTCCCTGGCGCTCGGGCCAGGGCGATGTGCTGGCGGAATTATCCGCTGCTTGCAGGGAATACGGCCTGAAATTCGGGGTTTACCTGTCTCCCTGGGACAGGAACAATCCCGCCTACGGCACGCCGGAATACAACCGGTTGTTTGCAAATACACTCACGGAAGTGCTCACTTCATACGGACCCGTATTCGAGCAATGGTTTGACGGAGCCTGCGGGGACCTGGTTTCTTCACCCTATGACTGGTCCCTGTTCAACAGCACAGTGCAGGAGCATCAGCCCGGAGCGTTGATATTCAGCGATGTGGGGCCAGGTTGCCGATGGGTGGGCAATGAAAGGGGCTTCGCCGGTGAAACAAATTGGTCCACCCTGGACACTTCAGGTTTCACACCGGGAAGGGGAGCGCCGTCCACCATCATTCTCAACTCCGGACAGCGGGGAGCCCCGTACTGGATACCCGTCGAGGCCGATGTCTCCCTCCGGCCAGGATGGTTTTACAACCCCGATACCGATAATTCCCTCAAGAGCGTTGAGGAACTGATGGACATCTATTTCGGCTCGGTGGGCAGGAATGCCAACCTCTTACTGAATGTTCCCCCTGACACCCGGGGTCGCATTCCTGCCGGGGATTCCCTCCGTCTTATGGAATTCAGGCAGAGACGGGACGAAGTCTTTTCCAGGGATCTTGCGCGGGGTGACGCTGCTTTCGCCACTTCTGTCAGGAATGATGGTTCAAGGAAATTCCGTCCGGATAACGTTACAGACGCTGACTATGATACCTACTGGATCCCGGAGGAGGGAATAACCACCGCAGCACTGACCATTGATTTGGGGAAGGAAGAAAATTTCTCGGCACTCATGTTACAGGAATATATACCGCTGGGCCAGCGGATCGCACGTTTTATCGTCGAATATGCCGATCCGGAGGAAGACCGGTGGCTGTTGCTGGCTCAGGGCACCACCATAGGGTACAAGCGCCTGTTCCGGTTCCCGGCCGTCACCTCGGACAAGATCAGGATCAGCATCCTGGAAGCCGATGCCCCACCGCTGCTGAATGCGATTGCCATCTACTGAAAAAATCGTATTTTTGATACAAAATGAACAAACTGGCGAAATATATCATTGCCGTTGCTGCACTGGCCATCATAGTTTTCATAGTTTGGTATTTCCGCAGCATCATCACCTATATCCTGATAGCGGCACTGCTCTCCCTTGTAGGAAGCCCGCTTGTAAGATTATTGTCCCGCATAAGGATAAAGAAATGGCACATTCCCAAGTCGGTATCTTCCATTTTGGTCATTTGTGCCATGTTTGGACTGATATTCCTCTTCTTTTACTATATGGCACCCCTGGTCATAGGCATAGCTTCACGTATTGATACCATTGGGCTGGAGGATGTGCCGGCCATGCTATCCGGCTCATTGGCACAGGCAAACAAATTGATCCATGGCCTTTTTCCTTCACTTGCCCCTTCTATGACTATTGAATCCCTGATCTGGAATGAGATAGAAAAATTCTTGCATCCTGAATTCTTTACCAGGCTATTTGACTCGCTGGCTTCATTTTTTGTGAATTTTGGCGTGGGTTTATTCTCTGTGGTCTTCATTACCTTTTTCTTTCTCCGGGAAGAGAACATGTTTTCAAATATGCTGATGGCCATAGTGCCCGTTAAATACGAAGAGAGGTTCTCCAACGCCATGAAATCGGTGAATGAACTCCTTCTCAGGTATTTCATAGGGATTTTCATAGAAGTCCTTATCATGACCATTCTCATTTCTGCAGGACTGCATTTCGTGGTACGTATAGAATACAAGCTGGCGCTTGTCCTGGGACTTATCTTTGGCATCCTCAATATCGTACCGTATGCCGGTCCGCTCATTGCAGGCAGTATTGGAACGGTTATCGGTATTTTAACTTCTTATGCAACATCCGGTTATTCAAGTATCTTGTGGTTTGTGGTTGCCATGGTTGCCGTCTATGCCGGTATCAACATGCTGGATACATATCTTATTCAGCCGGTGATCTATTCCAGCAGTATCAAGGCACACCCCCTGGAGATCTTCCTGGTAATCCTCATTTCAGGATACATGGGAGGCGCTGTGGGAATGCTGGTGGCCATTCCTGCCTACACCGTGATCAGGGTATTTGCCAGCGAGTTTCTATCGCGCTTTAAAGTTGTCCAGAAATTGACAGCCAAACTTCCGGATCATGGAGATTGAGCCTTCTCAGCTGCTGATTGCATTCGTTCTGACTCTTTTTGCCGGCCTGTCCACAGGGATCGGATCACTGGCCGCTTTACTGGCTAAAAGGACAAATACCAGCTTTCTTTCCGTCACCTTGGGATTTTCGGCAGGGGTAATGGTATACATATCCTTTATGGAGCTAATACCCGGGGCCAGGCAAATATTGACACCGCTGCAAGTGGTGTTGTCTTTCTTTGGAGGGATTGCCCTGATCGCCATCATTGACTTTCTGATACCCAAGGATGAAAATCCACACGAGTTGCATCTGACAGAGGATATGGACAAGAAGAGCCGCCTGAAGAGAATGGGCATAATGATAGCACTGGGCATTGCAATCCATAATTTTCCGGAAGGTATAGCGGCTTTCATAGCAGGTATGAAAAGCCTTGATGTAGGCATACCCATTGCGTTGGCCATAGCCATACATAACATACCCGAAGGGATTGCCGTGTCGGTGCCCATCTTCTATGCTACAGGAAACCGGAAAAAGGCCTTCTGGTACTCTTTACTGTCTGGCCTGGCTGAACCTTTTGGAGCCCTGGTGGCCATACTCATCTTGTTTCAATTCTGGGGTCCTTTGCTTGAGGGGATAGTCATGACAGCCGTTTCCGGGATCATGGTATACATTTCCATTGATGAACTGCTGCCGGGAGCAGAACGCTTCGGCAAGCACCATCTGTCGATCCTCGGTTTTATCGGTGGCATGGCCATCATGGCGTCAAGCTTGCTGCTGATCTGATTTTTAGTAGCTTTGCAATTATGAGTAACGTTGTTCTGAACGAAATTCCTCCCTTGTCCGATAAGGATTGTTTTCACGTGGTGGAACGTTATAAATCTGAGTTCACTTTTCCACTCCACCAGCACAGGGAATACGAGATCAATTTCATTGAA